>Ga0214481_100088_pt1 | contig 39815 bp, 29 predicted proteins | sample M1_20Mar14CPVII9_4_FD_165057 | JGI IMG/M metagenome (GOLD analysis project Ga0214481, IMG submission 165057) | Marine eukaryotic communities from Monterey Bay, California, United States - M1_20Mar14CPVII9sort6BwellG10 | ecosystem: Environmental > Aquatic > Marine > Unclassified | place: USA...
ACAGGGTTTTAAGCTTGATCGACATCGTGCCGGTGGTCGTGGTCGACGGCAGGGCATGCTGTTGGTCATCGTGCTGGTCACGGTTGTGATTCTTTCCTTGTCGGTTTACACATTCACCGCGTTGATGCAAACGGAAGAAGAGGCATCGAGGTTAGGCACGCGACAATTACAGTCGAAGAATCTTGTTGATTCAGGAATGGATTTCGTGCGTCTCTATCTCTCCAATAGTGAAGCTACGATTCGGGAAAAAGGTGGGCGCTGGGATAATCCAACTTACTTTCAGGCCGTTCCAGTGGCTGTGTCAAATTCCAACGCCGCTCTGGTTGGTTATTTTTCTGTGGCCACGTCGAGTCTTGATGAAGAGGGTGCTCCCGAAGGTCAGCGTTTTGGTTTGATTGATGAAAGCAGTAAAATTAACTTGAACACGATGCCCTATGCGGAGGCAACTCTTGCGTTGAGTGGCGGAAACGTTCGAGATTTGCTGATGGGTTTGCCGGAGATGACAGAAGAAATAGCCGACTCGATTCTGGATTGGATGGACGCGGACGACGAAGCGAGAGATTACGGTGTTGAGTCATCTTATTACGAAGGCTTGTCGCCACCTTATTCCGCGAAGAATGGCCCGATGGATAGCCTGGACGAACTGCTTCTTGTTTACGGAGTAACACCGCAGCTTCTGTTTGGCCTCGATTCAAATCGAAATGGTGTTCTGGATCCTGCCGAGATGGTTGGGACAAACGTGTCATCCGTCGATGCAGAAATGTATCTTGGCTGGGCGAATTATCTGACGCTGTATAGCAACGAAAGTAATTTGACGGCAGAGGGACTGCCTCGAATCAATGTCAATGCTGACGATCTTGAACAGTTGTATGACGATTTGAAAAGTGCTTTTGATGATGAGTGGGCCAACTTTATAATCTACTATCGCTGTTCTTCGGCGGAGCCATCGACTGAACCACCTTCGGAGACAGCGGTCGTGCAGAGCGCGGCATTGCTGCCTCCGGATTTTGCAGTCCTTGAGAGCAAACGGAAACTCAATTCGATTGTCGACCTCGTATTGGCTTACGTTGATACGAGTGAGTGGGACGAATTGAACCTCACCAGTTTTGCGGAGTCACCGGTAAAAGCAGGCAACATTCCTTTCGCGATGCCACGTTTGATGGCAAGTCTGACGACGTTTGAGGGGGCAACCATACCCGGCCGGATCAATATTATGCAGGCTCCGAGAGTCGTCTTGATGGGAATCCCTGGACTTGATGAGACGACCGTCGATCAGATCATTAGCCAACGCGGTACCGATTTTGAGCTAGATGATCCAACCGGTGCAGATATGAACCGAAAATATGAGACTTGGCTGTTTGTAGAAGGCGTGGTTGATCTGGCGACGATGAAAAGCCTGATGTCCTACGTTTGTACCGGTGGTGACGTTTTTGGGGCTGAAATCATCGGATATTTTGCCGACGGGGTCGGAACCTCTCGGGCGGAGGTAGTGTTAGATACTACGGTTGGTGTCCCCCGTGTTATTTCTTGGAGAAATAAGAGCCATTTACGGTCTAGTTTCTCGATTGAAGCCCTCGGTACAAACATAATTGAATAGAGTTCGACTCGCGTTGTTTTCGAGTTAATTGATTAATCTGAAAGTTAGCCATGGCATTCGTTGCTATCCAAATCCAAGATGACCAAATCCTTGTCGCTGCCGCGAGAATTGCGCAGCGGTCGGTAAAGATAACCCACATGTTCTCCGTCGATCTGGCTGGCGATGCGGAGTTAGCTGCCGAAGCGTTGAAATCCAGTTTGGCAAAGCATGGGTTATCGCGAGCTGATGCGGCGGTCATCGTGAGTCGGGCTGATGCGGAAATCAGGGAACTGACCATTCCGCCCGCACCGGACAATGAAGTCCCAGACATGGTTCGGTTTATTGCCAACAATGAGTTTGTCTCACTCAGTGAGGCCTGGGCTTTGGATTACCTTCCTTTGCGCGGAGATGAGACTCAATCGCGGGACGTGTTGGCCGTTGGTATTTCGCCTGAGCTTCAGCAGCGGGTGATGTCAATTACTGGCGCTGCAGGGCTTAAGGTGAAGCACCTTTTGTTGCGGCCGCTGGCGACGATAGACTTGCTGGGTGAAGAGTTGAACGACGGGAAGTGTCGTTTGATTGTTGATCCCAATGGAGATCAAGCAGACATCTCCGTCGTTGATGGTAGTCTGTTGTTAACCACGCGAACGATTCGGCTTGCGGCGTCAAGCGATTTGAACGAGAGAACATCAACACTGCTAGCCGAATCCCGAAGGACGCTTGCTTCAGCCAAGACGACGCTTGGCGAACGCCCGGTAGCCGAAGCCATCGTATTCGGAGAGTCAGAGAATTATCAGAATCTGGCGAGTGAACTTGAAACGAAATTAGAACTGAGTGTCAGGCTAGTTTTGCCGAGCCAGTTCACTTCGATTGCCAGTGGTTGTGATACGCCGGAGTTTCCGGAACGTTTTGCAGCCGTTCTTGGAGCACTGGAGAAGCAAGCGGCAAAGGAAAAGTATCGTTTGGACTTCGTCAATCCAAGAAAGCCAATCGTGGTCAAGCAAGATCACTCACGCTGGTACCAAATCGGTGCTGCGGTTGCGGCTGTCTTTGTGATTGCGGTTGCCACGGGCTGGTGGGTGCTGCGACAACAAAATTCGGAGATAAATCGCCTGAAGGATGATCTAGCGTATCTGGTGCGGCTGAACGAAGGTGTTGATGACAACCCCAGTGTCAAACAGATTACGAGCGAGGTCGACAAAATTGATGTCTGGAAAGTGGCTGATATCAACTGGCTCGAAGAGCTTGGTGAATACAGCGAGCGGTCGTTGACTCCTGACGATAACATCGTCGATGTTTTCGACGCGGTTACAGGCCTCAAAGCTGGAGGAAATGCCCGCATCGTCGTTAACATGCGAACGACCGCCGTCGGAAAAGAAGCCGAATTGATTGGTGAGCTCAGCGAAGCTCGTTTTTCGGTGAAACCAACCCGAGGCGCTGTCGATCCAACCGACAAAAGTTACCCGCTAAGTACAAGTCTGCGAGTCGAATTTTCCCCGGACAAGGGTGCGTTAATAGAAGAGTTTAACAAGCGAGCGACCGAGTACCGCGATTCAACAATGGCGGCCGTAAGTCAAGCGAGCGAGGCCGTTCAAGGCGAAGCGAAAGAGGACGAAGCAAAAGAGGACGAGGCTAAAGAGGACGAGGCTAAAGAGGACGGAAAAGTGAAGGAAGATGCGGGCGAAGGTGAAGGCAGTGAAACAAATCCGGAATCATCGGAAGTTGCGGTCGCGAAGTGAACGTCCGGTGGTTAGCCATCCACGACATCAGCAAAAGATACACAAACAAACCAATTGAAGAAGTTTAAGCATGTTTGAAAAATTGACACCCCGAGAAAGAGTGCTGGTCTATGTGGTAGGTACAATTGTGCCTGTCGCGTTGGTCGTGGTAGTTGGCTTATGGTTTTTCAACTCACTGAATCAAAATAAGATCGACCGGGCTGCTCTCACTACACAAATCGGTGACGCAGAGTACGAGATGGGGGTTGGGAAAAAGGCCGATCGTCGCCGGGCGTACTACGAAAGCATCAGCCTGCCGTCCGACATCGAAGGAGCCAGTAACAAGTACCTGGCTTGGATGAAGGGTTTAGTTCGGGACGACTTGAAGCTGAAGTTGAAAATGTTGACGCCGAACGACAGCACGCCTCTCAAAGTTGATTCGAAGGTGGTGGGAGAGCGTAAGTCGTACACGTTGGCAATGGATGGCACATTAGATGATCTGACGAAGTTCCTCAGTCGTTTTTATCGAGTTGAGTTGCTTCATCGAATCAACTCGCTGAAGATCACACCGCAAAATGAAACCGTTGGAAGCAAGCGAAAGATTCGCAATGGAACACTCAGCATCGTTGCAAAAATTGAGGTCTTGTCGTTGACTTCTTCTACGGCAAGCGACGACTTTATTGATGAACTCAGGCGTGAGATCGAAGTGGAAAGCGAATGGTCCAAAGAACTGGATGCCATGGCGGGTGCGGTTGTGCATCGTGATATTTTTGGCCCGCCCAATAATGAACCAACAGTCACGGCGAGGCCATCCCGCTCTTACACGTCGATGAAAGATGTTTCCGTAACTCTTTCGGCAAAGGATGCGGATGACGAGGATTTGCTAAAATTTGAGTTTTCGGGTGATCTGCCAATTGACGGTATGAAAATTGTTGCCGATGAGGGAAAGCGTTCTGGCAGGTTGCTAATTCCCGGACAAGAGGCAGGATCCTACAGTTTTGATGTGATGGTCTCCGACAATGGTTTCCCGGCAAAGTGGACAAAAGAGACGGTTAAGGTCATTTTTAAAGATGATGAGCCCCGAGTTGTCAAACCAGTCGAGAAACCTGCTCCCGCGTTCTTGAATGCCAAAGAGACACGGATTACGGCCATCGTTCGAGACCGATTGGGTGATTGGCAAGTTTGGGTCAATGTCAGAACGACCGGCGAACGTCTCAAGCTAAAGCAGGGCGACTCCTTTGAGTTGGATAAGAAAAAATGGGTCGTTGATGAAATCCGTGCTGATCAGGCTGTTTTCCGAGTTGAAAATAACCAATTGACCGTCGGGCCCTCTGAAGTTTTCTTTAGTGCTGAGCAGATTCCGCTTGCTCCACCGACCGAGGATGTAAAAAAGCAGGCTCCCGATGCGGAGCTAGAATCCGGTGATGCTAAAAAAAATGATGTCTCCTAAGCTGTGCTAGCAAGCATCTTTGGCCTTTGAGTTTTTGATTTTTGGAGAGCATTGTCTGGCTACGACTCCGGGTGTAATGCGGTCTAGGCGGTAAACCCGTGCGTAGTTACCCAGCTTCTCATTGCGTGTGAAAAGATTCTGAATTTTCCGCGTCTATCGATTGATTTTGTTCTAACGAGCGGTCAACTGCTGCCGATGTTTACGAATGTCCGACGTCGGCAACCCGTACGCCGTCCCGGATATGTTTCAATCAGGACCCAGCCTTTCATTCTTGTATTGGTCGAGATTCGTAAGGTTAAATTGAGGGTGGTTCTTGTAGGTGCCAAGTCATCTACAAGACCAATGCGGAGCCCCTTTTTGCCTAGGTCCTTGGTTAAGAATAAATCTTTAGACCCTAACAGGACGAGAAAATGGCTAAATTTTTTAGAAAGCCCTCTGGCAATCTTCGCACCCCTTTTTATTGTTTCGGCGCAATGGCGGTTGGCTGCTTGATGGGCGGCTCGTTGTCGGCTGATGAAAACGATAATGATAAATTCCGGGCCAACGCGGCGGCACCGACGATTCAAACATCTCCCACTCAATTTGTGCCGATGCCTTCGGCTCGAACCGCGATTCCCGCTGTGCAAATACCAATGCCTTCGAGCGGATTAACTCCGTCGTCTGGGTCTGCAGGCACCAACGGATTTGTGCCAGCCTCTAAAGCTGCCCTCTCTCCGGTGTTTACTGAACCTACGGTTCCGGTTGCGAAGCCTGCGAGTGCAATTCAGCTAAATAACTTTGGCGTGTCCAACGAGATGGCGGTTAGTACTGCCGAAGGCCAATTTTCTCGGATGCCATTGACTCGAAACATTGCTGGTGAGAACGGACGTGCGTTCCCAAAATATATAGCACCGAAAGTCAGAAACGGTGTACATCAGCTGAGCGCTATTTCGATCGAAGAGTTTGAAACTACCGTCGTGAGGACTTGGGGACGGCGACTTGGCACGGCTACTTCTCCTGATGGGCGATACGTTCGTGTCGAGATTCCGACCCGTGTTTCTCAGCGAATGGCGATGATTGTCGATCGTCAACACGGATCATTGAAATTTGAAGGTGACGATTCGTTGCGTGAGAATTGGCATCAATTAATGGAGTCAATCGATTGTTCACCGGAAGTGACCGAGCGTGGTGCCGTACTCAAGACGGTTCTTGTGGATGCCAATCAGGATGAACTGAAGACCATCCAGCAAGCGGCGTTTTTAATGGGTTTGACTCAGGATATCACTCAGCCTGAAAAAGGCAGTCAAGAGGATAGTACCAAGCCAGAAGCCTCGATTACGTTACCTCCCGGCACGACGTTGCCACAAAACATGAATCAAGATGTTGATGATAACGTCAAGGATGAGGTTAAAATTATCCAGGATCCGGTTACCGGAATCATCACACTCGTCGGATCTGCGGCTGACGTGGAAATCGTGAGAAAAGTGATTGCGGAAATCTCTTCAAAAGCGAAAGCTCGGCAGGCGTTAGTTGAGCGGATTCCTTTAGAGTATTTGCTGAGCTCGGAAATCGCCGAGCAAATTCAGGAGATTTACGACGCGAGTTACGCATCCTCCACTGGAGCTGCAAAAATTCAGGCTTTAAGTTCGCCGAATGCCATCGTGGTTGTAGGGCAGCCAGCTGGTATCAAAGCGGTCCAGCAGCTAATTGGCTCAATGGATGTGGTTGCAACTGCCTCTGAGTTAGGTGGCTTCGAAGCAATTCCTTTGAAATATTTGTCGGCGGCTGACGCAAAAACCCGCCTGGACAGCTACTTTAATCAGGCCAACGCAGGCCAGGGAACGCAGTTGGCAAGCACGCCTATCGCGATCATCGCTGACTTTAGAAGTAACAGCATCATTGTGAAAGGCCCCAAAGAGGTCATCGCCCAGGCGCTTCAGGTGCTTGAAACGATTGATGTGGCTGAAGTCGATGGAAAAACGAATACCGTCAAGGTCTTTCCACTTCGAAACACGCTTGCTGAAGAGATGGCCATCGTTCTCCAGGATGCAATTAGCGGGCAGCAGCCGAACGCCGGGCAGGGTTACAATCCTAACCAACAGGCTCAGCAGAACCAGCAGAATGCCAATCAGCAAATTCAACCAACCCAGTCATCACTGGGTGCTGCCCAGTTGAGCTTGCGAACGATCGACAAAAAGGGGAAAGAAGTCAAAAGTGGAATCATGTTTGATGTCCGCGTGACTGCCGATCGAAACAGTAACTCACTCGTTGTTACTGGACCAGACGAGAGTATGGAGTTGATTGGTGCATTGATTGATAAGCTTGATCGAATCCCGGATGCTGAAACCCAGATCAAGGTGTTCGAAATTATCAACGGTGATGCCGAGGGATTGTTGACGATGCTCGAAAATCTGTTCGGCTCTGATACAGCACAGCAGGGTGGGCAGAACGGAACTTCGAATCTTAGCCAATTGCCACTTCAAGGCTTGTCGGCAACCGAAGGGTCTACTTTGATCAATTTGCGTTTCTCCTCGGATAGCCGAACGAACACGATTATTGCATCCGGGCCAGCTGGCGATTTGCAAGTCGTTGAGGATTTGTTGAATCGACTTGATACGCGTGATGTGACGGACCGTAAGCCTCGCGTCTACCGCTTGAGCAACGCACCGGCACTGGACGTGGTTGAGGCGATCAACTCTTACCTTGGTTCGCGGAATGACATTGTCGCGGACGACCCGCGAACGGGTGGTGCGTTCATTCAAGCAGATCGTTCAGTCGTGGTGGTTGCGGAAACGGTAAGCAATAGCGTTATCGTCAGTGCAACTCCCTCACAACGAGCGGAGATTGAAGAGTTGATTCGCGGACTTGATCGACGGCCACCGATGGTGAAGGTGAAATGCCTTATTGCCGAAGTCGATTTGGGACAGACGGAAGAGTTTGGCGTTGATATTGGAATCCAAGATTCCCTTGTATTTGACCGCGGAACTTCAATTGCAGCAGACGGTTCGATTGGTGGGATTGGTTTTCCATTCAATACCTCGCCACTGCCTGTCGCGAATCTGATCGGGGCCTTCCCGGAAACGATGGCAGGCCAGGCGGTGTCAAATCTTGCCACGGGAACGGTTAACTCTAAACTCGGTTACGGTGGTTTGGTGCTTTCGGGTGGAAACGAATCGATTAACGTTTTGATGCGTGCCCTCAAGGATAAGAGCTCGACCCGGATTCTGAGTCGTCCGCAAATCACTACTGTGGAAAATAATCAAGGTCGTGCTTCGATTGGTGCGTCGGTTGCTCGAATTGCAGGAACGACAGTCACCAACGGTCTCTCGCAGCAAAATATTGAGTTTGTAGATGTCGGTGTGATTCTCGAAGTGACTCCTCGAGTGAGTCCGGACGGAATGATCGTGATGGCGGTTAACGCCACTAAGTCATCCGTTGGTCCTGATTCTGATGGAATTGTGATCGGCTACAGTGACGGTGGAGTTAACTCGACACCGCTGCCGATTATCTCTCCAAATATTGAAGAGACAATTGCCCAGACAACGCTAATGGCACGTTCTGGCCAGACAGTAGTGTTCTCAGGTTTAATCACTGAAGAAAAGCAGCACGTAAAACGTGGAGCACCTATCCTGTCTGATTTACCCTGGATCGGTCCACTCTTTAGCTTTGAGTCGGATGTCGCGAAAAGGACTGAGTTGTTAATTATCATGACGCCGTACCTGATTACGGATGATCAAGAATTGACGGCTCAAAATAATGACGAAATGGATCGAATGCACTGGTGTCTGTGCGATGTTGCTGAGGTCTACGGCAATACAGATTACAAAGGCATGGAAGGAACGGAAGCTGGGGTCGAGACGATTTATCCCGATGCTGATCCTTCTGGAATGCAGGGTGCTCCGCTGTATAAGGTGATCAGTGGGAATGAGGCAGAGGCTGGCAACCGGTTGGCTCCGGCGACCAATCGGTAATAGGTCGATGTCAGTGGCGGAATTGAGGCAGCAGAGTCTTTGCAAATTGGCGAATAAGAGACAACGTTATAGAGTTCAGGAGTTTTTATGATTACTAAGGTGCTTTATTCTGTTTGTCTCTGTTCCATCATTTTCACTTTGGGTTGCAGTGGCATTAAAAACTCGATGCGAGCCAGTGAGAAGAATTCGCTTTGGAATCCAATTCAAAAGGTTTCAAACGACTCGAAAGAGAAGAAGAGCAAATCGGATATCGAATCAACCCCCGTCACCATGACTGCTATCTGGACTGACTCAGTCTATGAGAAGGCTGGTGAGGCCTCGGTTAAGGGGTTTGGTGGCCGGATCTTTTTCTACAACGCCAATGAAAAACTGGTAAAAGCAGATGGTGAGTTGATTATCTACGGATTTGATGATTCTTCGAAAAATTCAACGGATCGAACTGCAGATAAAAAGTTTGTCTACCCGCAGGATAAATTTCAGAGTCATTACAGTGAGAACAAACTGGGCGCGTCTTACAGCGTGTGGGTTCCCTGGGAGCCAATGGGCGGATATCGAAAAGCGATTACGCTCATTCCCATGTTCCGCACTGCTGATGGTGATCTAATTAAGTGTACTCAAACGATCGCTATATTGCCTGGCAAAGTTCGCCCGGACACGGAAGTCGCCGATTCAGAAGGTGACCAGCCCTACAAGGTGTTGGGATCGAGTTCAGCGGTAATCCGCCGTGCGGGTTATCATTCCGGGATGGCGATTGCGGGAGATGCGAAAGACGTTTCTCAAGTCGGCTTCCAAGGGAAAACTGCCGAGAGCAATAAAATCAAGACGTCCACCATCTCAATGACGCCTTCGATGTCACGGCGATTAGCATTAGCGAATCAGAATCGCGCAACTGAACTGCGTGGCGCTGATGGATTCGTTTCACCAGAGACTAGTCACAGGGACAGCGTGGGCAGTGAGACTGACGGGATCGTTACGACGGCACTTCCCGGTTTACCGAGTCGCGAGATAGAACCGGTAAAGGAAAGTACCGAAATGCCGCGAAAAGCACGGGCCTTCGGGATGCCTGGTGCATTCTAGTTAAGTTTGCTGCAAACTTTGCTTGTTAATTGTTATCAGCTTGTTACCCGTCAGGTGGCCTATGTCTCTCTCAAGTAGTCTCACGCGTGCCGCAGTTGTGGTGAACAGTTTATCGACTGACCATGCCGCACGAGTTTTATCTAGGCTAGAGCCAGACGACATTAAGTCGGTTCTAGCGGCCATTTCACAGCTAAAACACTCTACGCCGTTGGAAGTCCGGAATTCTATCGAGCGGTTCGCATCAGAGACCGGGACGGAGATTAATCGCCGAGACCACGTGAGCAGTAATGACTCGGCCAACTCGGATCCTCTTGAATCCAACACGCTGGGTTACCGTTCAGTGAGCACTACTTGTGAGTCGGAGTTGCCATTTTCATTTCTAAAGACAGTCGATCACGCGATCAAACTCCAGTTGCTGCAGGACGAACATCCGAGAAATATTGCACTCGTACTATCCTGCGTTGAACCTGAAACTGCGTCTGACTTGATTTCCTCACTCGATCCAATTCTCCGTGTCACGGTTTTAAAGAGGATCTGTGAGCTAGAAGAACTCGACCCTGAAGAAATTGCGTATCTTGGTTTCGAGTTAAAATCACGCCTTGAGAAATTGAGCGGATTGGAACAAGAGCCAGCCCTTGGGATCGACGTTGCTTCCCGGGTATTGAGTGGTGTGGATGAAACAATTCAGTACTCACTGTTAGCTGAGATTGATCAAGCTGATCCGGATATGGCGCGGTTTTTGAAGAACTCAGTCCTTGTATTTGAGGATTTGGAGCAATTGGATTCAGGTGATCTGAAACTGGTTCTATCGCAGTTAGACACATCAGTCTGGGCACCGGCTCTCAAAAATGCCAACTCCTCACTGCAAGTTCGCATATTCGATGTCTTAGCCGAGAAGCCAGCAGAGTTACTCGCCTTGGAAATGGATCAACTGGCAACCGTCGATCAGACTAGCCAGCAGTCAGCGCGGAAGACAGTAGTCAAAGCGATGCTGGATTTATCGCTGAGCGGCGCCATAGAGTTTCGGAAGCAACTCGCAGGTTAGGAAAAATAAATAGAGTTTCGAGATAGGATTTATCCCTCGACGACTTTTTCAATCATTTTTCCGGCGAGTTTGATCGCATTCATAGGGATCGAGTGTGGCCCGTGGAACTCGATATATTCAACTTGATGTTCAGTTGATTCGAGCATTTCCTTCAAAGCTCTCGCTCCGTCGATGGGCAGAATAGGGTCGATGATCCCGTGAGACTGAGCAATATTCAGTGGAGCTTGCCTCGCCGCCTCGGTAGTCCATCGTTCTGAATCAATCAGGGCGCCGGACCAGACTATCAGACCGCCTAAGGCTTCTGGGTAGTGAAGCGCGACGTCGGTGGCCAGCATCGAACCTTGGGAAAAACCACCCACGATTATCTTTGTCGGGGGAAGTGAGAATTCATGACGACAGTGATCAATCACGTAGGTCAAATCAATTCTTCTCTGCGGGAGAAGGTCGGGTGACTCATCCTGCATTTCTCGCGTCTCTCCGTTCATCATGAGGGATTGAATTTTCTCAATATCGATCATCCACCAGGCTCGGGAATCAAACAAAGGGTCTAACTCGATCGGAGCTGCTGGGAAAATGTAAACTGCATCTTGTTGAACCTTTCCCATCTTGATCACTTTTTCAGCAAGGCTCACCAAGTCGGTGCCAGGGGCTCCGAAACCATGACAAAGAATTACCGCGGCAGTAGGAGTTTGGCAGGTCTCGTTTTTCACGAGGATACAATCCAACTCGCCAATTTTGACTTCCGTTTTTTGAATCATGTTGTGGTGGTAGTTAGTTGAATCTAAAGAGTGTGGAAAGACTTGGTCGAGCCGATAACCGTTGCGTGAGGTTATTGGGAGTGGTTTTTAAAACCACCATTTACCGGAAAAATCTGACCGGAGACAAAACTTGCCGCTGAGGAGCAGAGAAAAACAGCAACCGCGGCAACGTCGTCTGGCGTACCCCAGCGGTGCATCAGCGAATCTTGCGTGGCTCGGTTAGACCAGTAATCGGAAGTTTGCTCTCCCCATTCGGTTTTAATCCAACCCGGAGCGATACAATTGACCCTTACTTCGGGTGAAAGAGATTGAGCAAGGCTCTTGGTCATCGCCATGATGGCGCCTTTGGTAGTCGCGAATAGTTCTCCGCTATCACCTTCCATGCCCTGCGCTGCCTGATCCCAACCCATATTTAAAATTACGCTCTGCCCTGCCCCGTTGGATTTCTCCCGCATTTTCTTACCGGCTCGTCTGGAAAGCATCAAAGTAGAATTCACATCGACTTGCCATAGGAATTTTAGTTTGTCTTCGAGTGTTTGCTCAGCAGGATTCCCTGTCAAAACATCTCCTCCCGCGTTGTTGATCCAAAAATCAACACTCCCCTTCCAGTCCCAAGCTTTGGAAATCATGGCATCCCAGTCGGGGGATTCGAGAAAGTCTTGAAAAATGATTTGGCAGTCGACACCCAGATTTAAAATTTCAGCCTCGACTTTCCGGATTTTTTCAGATTCGCGCCGGCAATGAATCAAAGTGTTCACTCCCTGTTTAGCAAGGGAAATTGCGATGGCGCGACCGATGCCGGAGGATGAACCCGTTACCATCGCAGTTTTACCAGTCAGTGAATTGATCGAGGCTTGGGGACCTGAGCTCATGTTTGCCTCCTGTGATGACTGGAACTTTTGGGAAGTAAAACTTATGAATAGTAAAATGTTCGAAGCCGATTGGTTCAAACTATCATCGCACTGATTGGACTGGGAACCAAGACCACAGGACAACCGGTTCCCATTTTAGATTAAGCTGTCGCGGATCGAATTGGCGAAATGTCTTAATCAAGTAGCAGTTTAATCCAAGTGAGGGTCATTCTGTTTCGTCAAGCAACGGGAGTGAAAAACACGCGGCTTCTCGTTCACTTCGCAGCAGCACTAGATTTCCAGAGACTGCAATTGTGTTCCAGCAAATTCCCGAAATCGTTTTGAATTTCCCAAGTTCTTCATAACCGTCAGGCGTTGCTTGAACCAAATATAAAGTACCGGTTTCTGAATGGACAAGTAGTTTGTTTCCAACAAGAAAAATCTGCCCATTACCAAATCGACCTCTTTGCTTCCAAATGCGCTCGAGGGTATCGACCTTGGTGCATTCGAGGTATCCGTCGGAGAGTGTGTAAACGTATCCGTCGTGAACAATTGGATTGGTGAGTTTTGTTTTCATCACTCGCGGGTTTTTATAGAGCGGGGTGGCAACCCATTTGTCCCCTTCCTGTTTGACTTGAATTAACTCACCGCCAAGGCTGTACCCTTTCGATAAAATCAGCCGCTCTTCATCGACAATGGTAACCTGCGAGCAGTTCGCATCGGCATTGCTATGTCCAGGTCTGTCGAAGCTCCACAGTTCTTTACCGGTTTCGATGTCGTGGCCGACCGCGCAGTCTTCCGCCATGAAAAGAATCTGCTTTTTCCCTCCGAGAGTTGCCAAAGAAGGCGAACCGTAAGAGGGCATTCGGTTTCCACCTCGCCACTTTTCCTCGCCCGTTTCTTTGTCGAATGCAATCAGTGTGCAGGTGGTTTCCGGTTGACTATCGGCACCGCCCGCAGGAACGATTACTAGATCGTCGACGATTAATGGCGAGCCGCTTCGCCCCCACATCAATCTCGAGTTTTCCATGGTGTAATCCAGGCCCATGCTATTTTGAGATTTGAGTTGCTCAATACCGACGAGCCCCGGAACATCGGCCGACCATATTAACTCACCGGTTCCGCCATCAAGGCAGTCAAGGACGCCAGTTCCACTGGTGATGTAGACCTTTCCTTGATCGATCGTGGGAGTCGCCCGCGGCCCTACTTTTCCCATTGCTGCCAGGTCTTCATGTCGCCGAGTGACTCGATTGATCCACTTTAGTTCACCCGTGTTGATTTCATAACAGGTGACGCATTCTTCAGCGCCCCGCTGTTCCTGCGTAATGGCAAAACCATTGACAACGGCAAACCCAGACCAGCCTTCACCGACGTCAATTTTCCAAAGACTCTGCGGAGAGTCGGCCCAGTCCTCTGAAAGTTTGATATCAGTAATCTTTCCATTTCGATTTGGCCCCATGAACTGGGGGAAATCAGCCGGGCCTGAGGTTTTCAAATCAATTGAAGAAACGGAGGCGGTTGCCGGTTCAACGTAATCGCCTGCATCAGACCAGAATCTTGGCTTGAAGCCTCGGAATGCGACGTCGCCACCAAGATTGGGATAATAGAGGGTGAAAAATATCGTGGGGACTGCGAAAATCAGAACCCCGAGTTTCCAGCGGCGTGCGGAAAAAAATGCCCAGAGGCCCCAGCCAATGATTCCCAGCATGCCGAATAGCATGGTTAACAGCCAGGCAATTGCCGGATCGACTCCATACTGTTCGTTTAAATAAAACGCTTGCCAATGGAGAAAAAACAAGCCCAACGTGACGATGCCGGTCAGGGTCAGCATCAAGCGTGGGTAGCGGGTCGCTCGTCCAGAGTTTTCAGAATTCATTGTAAACGGGGGAGTAGACTTTTGTTAATGGCTGACTGAGAACACGTATCATCGTAACGGTCCTTTGATTTATTGTCACTAGCTTCGCAAATTCAGCCTTTGAACGATCGCGCGCTGTTCAATTACCAACAGATTTTTAGCTCACTCCCTCAAAAGAGTTCCGCCCAGCACAAATCGGCACAAACAGTTCGACAAACTAGGGTGCCGATTAACTCAATTTCATTCGGAGAAAGGACAGTCGATGAGACCACTCGCTACTTAGAACCGGCATCTTACCTGCAATCTATTCGAGATAGACTAACTGAAGTTTATGGCTGAGGGAAATAACTCTAACGATTGAAAGGCGTGGTTTCCCAAAGTTGTCTCTGAGATGTTTCTCATTGAGGGAAGCAGCCAGCGTTAAAGCGATCGGTCAAAGCGCACTAATGCGTTGGGTTTAAGAGTTCGCCATTGCCGCAAGTTGTGCTAGCAGTTTGTTGGGTAGTTGAGTGCGGTTCGGTCGACTGGAAACTCCGTAGAAACCACTAAATAGCAGGCTAATCGGTTCTCTGAGTAGTTGAGGAATCGAGCTTAAAGAGCAGTCGTGAAAGAGTACTTTGAATCGCGTTGACTTATTTTTGCTAATGTTTTAGCTTGCACGGTTCGGACAAGTCGGATGGATCCGCGGAGTCGAATATTTCAATCTACATCGCCAGTTGCACTAGCGCAAATTCGGCGAGAAAGACAACAGACAAACTGATGAAACAACCGCTATCAGTAATCGTTCCTTGCAAAAACGAGCAGTTGAACATTCGGGCGTGCATCGAAAGTTTTTACTCGATCGCAGATGAGATAATCATTGCTGATTCGGGGTCGACTGATGACACAATGAAAATTGCAAGCGAATATGACAAGGTTCGCATCATTGAGCGAGCCTATATCACATCGGGTGATTTCAAGAATTGGGCGATTCCTCAGGCCGCGCACGAGTGGGTGTTGATCGTCGATGCAGACGAAAGAATTAAGCCTGAGCTGGGTGATGAAATCGTGATGGAGTTGAGTCGGGGCCCGTCTTTCGACGGTTACTGGATTTATCGAGAGAATCACTTCATGGGTAAGCGTCTCCATTTTGGCGATGCAAAATCGGATGCTGTGATCAGGTTGTTTCGCCGCGACCGGGGACGTTACACGGGGCCTAGCGACCATGGCGAAGTGCAGATCTCGAGTAAGAAGGTTGGCAAACTGCGTGAAAAAATGACCCATTATTCAGTTTGGGATTACGATCAACTGTATGGCAAGATTCAGCGTTACACGACCCTTCAGGCCGAGCAGTGGAGCGAGCAAGGAAAAGACACAACGTATTTTAAATTGATGGTGCGCCCGATGCTTCGGTTCATCCGGGAGTATATTTTTCAGGGTTCAATTTTGGATGGTAAAGCGGGGGTTCAGACGGCTTGGATCGCTGCGTTCTATACGTTTAATAAGCAAGCGAGGTTGTGGGCCATCAATCACGGAGTGCCTCAATGGGATCCCGATGCTATTCACTATTCTGCCATCGAACGGGAATCGGAAGCGAATTCCGTAGACGACGACGTTGACCGCCGAGCTGCTTAGAATTTGGAAAATCCGTTTGAGTTAGCGTCTACTATTTTTCAATTAAAAATTGAATTAGCGGTACTCACGCAACGGATAACGTTTCAAATGGCTACTTGATTAATTCAACGCCCAAGCGGTAGGTTTCCTCGGTCTCGAGGGTTAAATCGTTGGTATGAAATAGATTTTTGATGGCCTGTTTGTGTATTTTCATTTTCAGGCCTCCGACTCCAATCGCGCCATAGCAAACGGTATTGTTTCGTTTTTCGCCCTGGTCGGCGACCGATACGCCGAATATTCCTGCAGGCGGGACGGCATTTAGATCGATCGCGACCGCCGGTGCCGGGGCGTTTGAGATCCAGCCCTCCGTCATCAATTCGATTCCTGCCGCTCCAGCGGCGAAGACAATATCGGCATCCTGGACTGATTCGCGAGTCGATTCGTCCGAACTGGTTTCGGAGGGAGAGAATTTATATCCTGTGAGTTCAGCTAACGAGTCACAGACGCCTTCTGATTTTTTTAGCGATCGCGATCCAAGCCGGATGGCAGCGGGTGGGTTGGCTGCCGAGGCAACTCCGCCGATGAGTCGTGCGATCCGTTGCCCAACGGGGCCCGTGCCTCCGAGGATGGTGATGTTCTTGCCACCTAGATCCGTTTCATTTTGTGCACACAGAACGGCTGCCGCTGCAGTCGTATTACTGCCATTGGGATCTGAAAGAAGTGATACCCTTAGGTTTCCGAAAAAACACTTTTTGGTTGCTTGGACTAGTTCTTCCGTTGCCGCTACATTGTTGCCGCCAAAAAATAAAGCTGTATGGCAAAGGTCCTTCGAGCCGCGGGTAAACATCGCGCCATGAACGAGAGATTCGATGTCTTCCGGTTTAACATTTGCATGGGTCAGGAGGTGGTCAATTCCCGAATCAATGGCAACAACAGAATCAAACACACTTGCATGTCGATCTGAATCAAACTGGATTAGGATCTTTGATTTCTGACTCATGGTTTAACTGGCTGGGATTAAATTTGGAGGTAGATGTTTTGCGGTTTAACTTCCGCCAATCCATAAAAAAAGCCCGCACGAGATCATGCGGGCTCTGTTTCGGCAGTGCCGCTTAGAATCCGCGGTATGGATGAGCAGCTTCTTCTTTTTGAGCTACCATTTCGTCCGCTGAAGGCGAGTTATTCATGGCGTTTGCGATTGCCATTTTGGTGGCTTCGTAGTTGTAGTCATAAATCTTTTTATCGTCTTCAGCTTGCGGGTGGATGAATACGCCGCAAACACAGACAAGATCTTCGCACTGGTCTTTTGGAATGACGCCGTCGGCGACACTGTCGGCAACAGCCTTAGCGACAGCAGCTTGTGCAGGACCGAACATTTGGACTGCTTGCTTCATGCCTTTGATGGTGACTTTGGTGACCATAACGGTCGATGGCTTGACTGCCACGTTGGGTGTCAAAACTGCTAGAAGGTTATTATGACCTTCGCTTTGTGTTGACAGTGCGTTTGCAAACGCGATGCCTACGGGACCTGATTTGCTACCGATCATCAAATCGATATGTGCGATTTCGTTATCTGCTCCCGCGAGTGCTTCACCAATGTGCATCGACATGGGATTCTCCTGTTCAAATTTTGAGTTATTGTGATCTGATGTCCGAGCGTACCAAAGACGACGTCGATGAACGTTTCGAGTCCAATAAGTTATCAAACGGTGCGCCCGTTGCCAACTAGCCAACGAAAGACCTGTTAAAAATAGATAAGGTAATTTGCGAACCTTTTCCGTACGTAATGTAGCTAAAACTGATGGATAATCCCCGAAAATTTCGACTACTGATTGTCGCTGCGAGTGCACGTGCATGGATTCACAGCGCAGAAATCGCGGGATTCGACGTAACGGCGTTTGATTTTTTCAGTGATTGGGATTCCCGAGGTGTAGGGGAGTCGTGCGGTTGTTCATCTCAGGTAAGTTGGAGGGAGAATCCGACAAGGACTGTCGTTCGCCTAGAGTGTTTTGAAGATCTGCTACTGCAAAAAAATTTAGATTTAATGTCGGGCTGCGACTACGCGATTTTTGCGGGAGGGCTCGAGAATAACCCTTCCATTATCGAGGCCTTGGCCTCTCAGGTGTCTGTATTGGGGCCGGATGCAAGGCAGCACGCTCGGTTGAGTGACACAGTCAAAGTTCTTGCTTGGTTGAAGACGATGGGATACCAGGTTCCAGAGTCGAGCTGTCGATTAGGGGCGGAGGCCTCACCGAGAGAGTGGTTGAAAAAATCGTTCCGATCGTCAAGTGGTTTAGGCATCCAACGCGCCACTGAAGAGGATGCCGGTTCGGATAGCCGATTGCACTACTTTCAGAGAGAGGTTCAGGGCGAAAATTTTTCTGGGGTTTTCATTTCCATGCCTAAATTTGGAGAGGACGGAGGTACAGCACTTGTGGGCTGGACTCGCCAGCTGGTTAATGAGCAATGGTGTGGCGCTGGCGAGTTTCGGTATTGTGGTTCGATTGGTCCTTTGCCGATTCAGGAAAGTCTTAAAGAAAAAATAGAGACGATTGGCCGCGCGATCGCAGAGCGATACGGAATTGTCGGTGCCTGGGGAATAGATTTTCTAGTCGATGGCAGCAACGCCTGGCCAGTTGATTTAAATATTCGCTTAACCGCATCGATGGAAATTATTGAGGGTGGCAACCGAGACACCAGTACCCCGTACCGTAGTGTTGTCGATCTCCACGTTCTCGCCTGTCTTGGGAACTTGGATATGCAGCGACTGAGGCGTTCAACTGATTTGACTGGATTAGAAAGCGATGCTTGTTTTGGGAAGTCGATTGTGTTTTATGATGGAGAAGATCCGGTCCGAATCACGGAAGCTTTCCATCGGCAATTAGTTTTTCAATGGCGTCTAATTGGCGAGCTGGAGCCTGGTCAAATTGGGGTGGCTGATATTCCGAACGAAGGAGAGTTGATTAGACCGGGGCAACCGATCTGCACAATTCTCGTCAAACAAGACTCTCGCCGTGTGGTGGATATTCTCAAATCAGCAACGGGAAGGATTCGCCAAACGTTGTTGCAATTGGGGTCGAGACAATAAAAAAAGCTGTCCGTTGGGACAGCTTTCTTAAGGTAATTTGATTCAGCGTTGCCTTAGCCAGCCATTCGTCGAATTCGATTGACAGGTTCGAGTGGCTGCGAAGTTTCGCTTTTGAAACGATATTGCATGACGTAGGCGTCTTCGACGGTGTCGTCATAATAATCTCGCAATAGCGAGATTGCTCGGAAGTCGAGGTTTTTGAAGAACATTTGGGCCGCGAGATTTGTTTCTCGGATCTCAAGAATGATTCGGTTTCTGCGCTGTTGGGATAGCTTTCCAACGAGTTTATTGACCATTTGCATGCCAACTCCTCGTCGCCGAATGTCGGGACGAACTGAAAAATTAAGCACGTGCAGTTGATCTTTGTGTAACTCGTAAATCATAAAGCCGACGACGCGTTCATCGTATTCGGCAACCATGCCGATGCAGTTTCGTTGTCGTAGGCAGCGGATGAAATCTTCTTCAGACCATGGGAATTCGAAGCTTGACTTCTCGATGCTTAGGACTTCTGGCATATCCCTTCGGATCATCCAGCGGATATGCACGTTTATCTCAAAATTATTATTCGAATCCATCAACTGACGTCCTTTGTCATAACTGAACAACTGCCCTGTTCTTCAGTTTGTGGTTGGCTTCCTATCCATTTCCTAGCGATTTGGTCGACCGCTACGCTCTTCAGGTAACCCAATAGAACAACCACGCACCGAAACCGTGTTTTAATCATCGGCTTCTTGGCACGTCTTTGTGCACTTCGGAACCCTGATCTTCAAAACGAATCAGGTACTCGCTTGTCGATCGCAGAACTAAAGAGTAGCAGATCGAAAAAATACTGCCTAGATTGATACTATTCGGTAAAAAGCGTGTTTTTAAGCAATGTGCTGCGATATTTAATATCGCTTTTTTGATTTCAGTTTGGTACTGGCAATGCAGTGTCCGCTAGCGAATTGGCCAATGTTTGGTAGCGGCCAAAAGGACCGATGAACTTGTTGGATTTATTCGGTAGGGGGAGTCGAGCGGTTCCGCGTGCTGCTGATGCCAGCCAGTTTCTGGTTGACGGGACAGCCGTCGGAAAAGGTAAATCGACAGGGTGGGAACGGGGCTGTTTTTCGAACTGGATAACTTCGTTTGTCAGCAGTTTGATGGACTTAGAGAAAATTCTCTTCCGACGTTTATTGACACGGGAAATATGAGAATGCCAGGGATTTGATGGCTTAGCCGGTGTGAGAAAAACACTAAATTGGTAAAACAGTTGGCGAGACGTCGGGGTATGAGTTGCTAGTAAATTAAAAAAATTGAAAAGTTCGTTAGGGCGTAATGATTAATAAGATAGACAGCTTTGCCAATTTGGCAAAAACGATGATCATTTTCTCGATGGTCTTGATGGTTAGTGGTTGTGGTGGTCCCGATGTCGTTGAAGGAGTACCACGGGGGAATTCCAATCCTGCGAAGTTCAATGTTGGCCCTAGCGACACAGAACCTCGTTCGGAAATAGGCAAGGAATTGGCTTTTATTCCGGCGAACTTTAGCGGTCTATTAAGGGTTAACGCAGCGGGGGTTCTGCTTGATCCAGCGTTGGCGGAGTTACCTTGGGATTCTGTGCAAAAGGAGCTTGGCTCGGTCGTTGGCGAGCAAAACGCAGACCTTAAGAATTTACGTTACCTTTGGGTTTTTCTCGACAAAGAGTTGCCGTTCCTTGGAGGCGATTCAGGCGGAGGCTTGCCCTTGGTTGTCGTTCTGGAATTTATCCAACCGCCGGAACTGTCTGCCATTCCAGACAAATTCGAGCTTGCGGTGGCGGAGCCGAATTTTTCTGAAACTGAAAATGGTAAAAAACCGCCTCGAGACGGTGCACCTGAAATTGTTGTCAAGGCGATCGATGCGAACCGGATTGCCATTGGTAGTTCAGCGCTCGTTGGCAAATTTAATGGAAAGCAAAATCGGTCTTTGATCGCGTCCGAGCTGGAGGCGATGGAATCCAGTAACGACATTCAGGGAATCGTGGATGTTACCGCTTACCGGAGCATGTTCGAAATGGTGACAGGGATGGCGAACGCGTTTGGCGCGCCAAGTCTTGGTCCGATAGCTCGTTTGCCAGAAGAGCTGCGGAAAATTGAATTGTCTGCCTCCATTTCCGGAGAAGAAATGGTGGAGCTTACCGCCGCTTTTGAGGATGAGGAATTTGTCCAGGAAATCGCAGTGATTCTTAATGATCAATTAGAGCAGATGCTTTCAGCCAACCAAGGAAACGGTTCTAAGGGTGTTTCGCCAATTGGGCGTTTGGGTGGCTTTCCGGGAAGAGATGGGGAGCCGATGCTCGTGCCGACAATGATGGAACCGTTGGCTACCGTTGCTGCGGAAATCAGCGACTCTGATTTGGTGTCGTTGGCGATGGCATCCGATCAGTTGACTTTAAAAATGAAACGACCAAAAAATCTAAATCAATTGATCAAAGCAATTGTCGAGGATGGTGTGAAGCAATCGGAACTTTCCAACCGTCAGCAGAGCCTCCAAGCAATTGCAGCAGCACTCAAAACTTATCATTCAGAGAATGGTTTTCTTCCACCAGCGGGTTGGGTTTCCGATCCAGAAAGCAAGGCGAGGCCGCAGTTTAATTGGCGAGTCGGTTTGCTGCCTGAGTTGGGTGAACAGGAGTTATATGACCAGTTCGATTTTTCACTCCCGTGGGATGCGCCGGAAAATCAAAAGGTCGCTCAGGAAATGCCGGCCGTCTTTGCAGGGACTTCATCGCTTGATGGTGATGACGGAGCGAAAGGGACGACTACCAACCTGAGGGTGATTGGTGGAAAGTTAGGCGTTTACAAAAGCGATGATCCGCCTGTCTTAGAGGATGTCTCTGACAAAGCCATATGGACCTCGGTCGTGATTGAATGTGCCGCTGGGGATGCTGTGCAATGGACGAAACCCGGCCCACTGACATTGGCTGAAATTAGCCCCAATCGGTTCGGTCGGTCCGGTGAAAATGGCGTGATGTTTATTGACGGCCGGTTTTCTGTAAGAGTCGTGCGAAAAGATGACGACTTGATTTCATCCGTGATCACAACTGACGGTGGTGAGAAGCTGAAATCGAAGGACTTTATCAAACTGAAGTAGGTCCGAAGAAAATAGCGCAAAGTGAATACTGCAAAGTGAATAGCACAAAGAGTAAGCTCAGGCTTGACGGGGGCGGCAACTGTGGCGAGCGCAGGCAGCCGAAAAAGCCTGATGCTTCATTTGATTTCAACTGCGATTGTTGACTTGGCGTTGGCCGAGCACGTGAATTCAGACTTTCTTATTTTCCGTGATTTACTGAGGTTTGAATATGCTCGAACGAACGCATGTTTTATTCCATTCAACGCCAAGCATCATGCAATTGATACCGGATCCGATGCCAAGCATGGCAACGCGCTGACCGGGGGTTATGAATTCTTTCTCGCAGGCGACGGCCATCGTAATCGGCAGAGCTGCAGCGCCAGTGTTCCCGAGCCACGGAAATGTGGAGTAATCGAGGTCTGGGTTGATTCCGAGAGATTGCAGCATCAGTTTCTGATGAGCCACGCCAACTTGATGACAGATGACGCGATCGATATCCGGAATACTCCATTGACTTTGTTCGAGGAAATTGGGCAGCGTCGCGACACCGGTCTCTACACCGTGATGCATTAATTTTTCAGAATCAGTTTTCATTAAGGGTTGCATTTCAACACCAGCCTGATCGTTGTGGCTTTGGCAAAGGTCGTGGAATTGCGTATTCGCATTGACGGCCGCCGCGACAAGGCGATTTTGAGTTTGGCTAATCGAAGCGTGGGTTAGAAGCACGGCACAGCTTGCCGATCCAATGGTGAGGCTGGCAACGGCAGATTTAATCGATTTACGTGTCAGCGAAGTGTCTCGATTTAAGGTATTAATCGTGGTTTCCACTAATTGACGGCCACCTTCAGAGCCGACCACGAGAGCGGCTTCGATCTGGCCGAGTTGGATCATGTTAGCCGCTTGCACAACGCCGGTGAGAATTCCAAGGCACGCATTTGAAACATCAAAAATCAGACATTTACGGGGAAGTCCGAGTTGGTTGTGAACAGTACACGCGGTAGCCGGTTCGAGAAAATCCCTGCAAACGGATCCGTGAATGAGGCTGCCGACCCGTGAGGGGTCGAAATCAGCGGCCTCAAGAGCCAAACGAGCACTGTTTTGACTCAATTCACTAGGTTTTGTTTCTCGGGGCCAGAATCGCCTCTCCTTGATTCCCGTCATTAATTCCAGCCGTCCTTCGGGAAGTCTTAGACGTTTGTAAATGGGCTCCAATTTCGCCTCTAAAGTGGCTGAATCCCAAATCTCTTCGGGAATTGTATAGCCAAATGACTCAATGCAGACGTCGGTGTATTGCATGTTTTTTGCGTGGTTGAGTTGAAACGTAGGAAAAACAGGGTTTTGATGGGTGATATCACGATTTTTGCAGGTCGTGTCGCTGCGTCGAGTACCTCGTTAGTCAGTTGTGGTAAATCATACGCAATACCAGTTGTGCTAGCAAAGCCCTGTTGCTTGCACAATATCTTGGCGATTGCGGGCGGGCAATCCCAAAATCCGGCGACTTGCTTGACCATTTTTTTGACCACCTCAGAATAGCACCCATGTCGCAGACGACCTGCGGCAGTTGGTTAAAACGGAAAGGAACTTCCGACGCAAGCTTAGGATGGGCAAGACGTCGGTGAAAACGAATTTGGGTAATGTAAAAGTTGCTGCTCCAGATTCAATTCGCCTCTACAGATGGTGCTCGACCCAGGACGGAACGCAAATTGGTCATTCTTGAACCATCATTTTTGATTTCTATCTCCTATCTCTTAAGCTAGTTTCGAAGTCTGACTCGCTGACGCTAACAGTTTCTGCTTAACCGGATTCAGTTGATCGACAACTTGGCTGGATCTGAACAGACCGAACTCATGACGAGTTCTTTACCTAACTTCAGGAGATAACAGGATGCAAGCAAAACCGTTAATTGGGATCAACGCGGACTTCAGAACCGCTCAGGGTAACCAGCCATCGTTTTCGGTAGTAACCGCAGGTTATTACGACAGTATTTTGCGAGCTGGAGGGGTGCCAGTCATCATCCCACCGATGGAAGAAGAAGATGATATCAATGCGGTTTTGGACAGTTTAGACGGATTTGTGTTCATTGGCGGAGCTGATTTAGATCCTCGACGGGATGGTTTTATGTTGCATCCGACGGTTCGCCCCATGGACCGACGGCGGGAAGCATTTGATCGTAAGCTAATGCAGTTGATTGCTGATCGAAGAATGCCTGTATTTGGAATTGGCGTTGGTATGCAATTGATCAATGTCACCATGGGTGGAAATCTATTCCTTCATATTCCTGAAGACTTGCCAACAGCGATCCCTCACCGTGACCCACAGGATCCTGGTCACCGCCACAGCCTTGAAATTCAGCCGGGCTCCCTAATGGAGCGTGTTTATGGTGATGGAGAAATTCGTGTTAGCAGTCGTCACCACATGGCCGTCGACGAAGTTGCCCCTGGATTTCAGGTCACTGCCAGATGCCCTGATGGCGTAATCGAGGCAATTGAGAGCGAAAGAGAAGACTGGATTGCGATTGGAACTCAATTCCATCCAGAAAACGAAGCCGCATCCGCACTAGACGTTCGAGTTTTTGAAGAATTCCTAGATCTAGTACGCGAGCCAGTTCCGCAAATGCTCAGATTGGTTGCTTAAGGCTGCCAGCAAGACTTCAGAGCGTGATTGGAAAGCAAAGGATTGCTAGCGTTTTTGTGGTCGTTCGTTGAAACTGAATATCCAAGCGAGATGATTAAGGGTGGTATGCCGATAAAAAGGCTACCCCCTTTTTTTTTTGGATGGCGTAAACACCACGGTAACAACTTTGGTTTTGACGTGGCCAAACACTTCAGGGCTGGTTGGCCCGTGATGTCATCAATATCTTGCTGGTGCAGTTACGAATGAAATTCCCAATTTTCCAAAATCGATCTTCTCAAGATCCGGAAGATGCTTTGGGAAGAATGGATCGTGCGGTCCATGACCGGAATCACCGGTTGTCAGCTGGATTGTCAGTATCAGCCGAGTTTAAAGTCGTTCAAGGCGCTTTGGTTTTAACTCAAGGCAATGGAAAGTTTTTGCGAATCAAACATGTAGCCGAGTCTTCGCTGCCGATTCCCGAAAGTGTGGCAACCGGCTGTCGCGAGGTCGTCGAGGGGCGTGTTAAAGAGGTGGGAGCGATCTCTCAGTTAGCGTCCGATCTCGCAGAAATTCAAGCAAACGTAATCGAGCGCCTGAAGTGTCAGGCTGGACGCTATGTCGATCGAGTATTGGCCGTCTCACTGGCGGATCCGGGAGTTTGGGATCGTGATTTTGATGGAAAGATTAGTTACTCTTCTTTTAGTGACGCGGCCAAGTTAGCTGAGATTTGCGGGGTCAGTGTGATCGATTCCTATCCTTCGCGGGATCTCGCTGTTGGTGGTACTGGCAAGACATTGGAATCACTTCCGTACTGGATGATGCTGGCCGATCGAAACTCGAAAATTGCATCTCAATCGCGATTTCTTGTTTCCGTTGGAAGTGTTTGCCACAGTTATTTTTTGCCGGCGTCTGATGGGCTTGACGCCGACGTGCCCCTGATTCAACGTTACCCTACGGTTGGTGTTTCTTTTTTAGAGAGCTGTTTTGAGCAGCAATTTCCCGAAGTCGATTGGAACGCCCGCTGGAATCAGATGTATGTTGATGGATTACTCGTTGACGAATTGCTGCGAGATTGGCAGCAAGCGGTCAGCCAATCACCGGACGATCCTTCCGAACTAGAAATTCAATTGACGGAGGTGACTGCAGGTTACCTACAAAAAAATCCTGATCAAATATGCAATGTCGTGAAGACGGGAATTCGATTTATCTCGGAGCGGTGTGTTGGGAAACTAGTTCCAAACGAAACGAGAGATTTAACTCCTGACTCTCCAACTCAAGTTATTCGTCAATTCCGGATCCACGACCAAGTTGATCCGCCTGCATTGCAGAGTCGGTTTTTGGTTGATGCCCCTAAGCAATTTGAGCCAGCATTTCTAAATCAATTTTCACAGTTGCTTGGCGAACCTCAAGTCGCTGCAGCCAGAGAAGTCATTGACGGAATGGGAGATTTACAGCCTGTGGTTGCAGCTGTGTTGGGGTTGCTTCACATCGATCAGATGCCGGCTAATGTGCCGTGGCTTTCTGGTGCAGACTGTCAAAGGATTCTTGGAAGAGTAAATCCAGGACGTCCGTCCAATTGGCGGCAGTTGATTCGCGCGATGGCAGATTTTCAACCCGCGCCCATGAAGTTAAAAGATGCCATTTGATCTTTGGTTCTGAAGTGAAAACCAATCGGGTTTAATCAATTCGAATCAATTCTTACTGGTCCGAAGAAAACTTGATGGCCTGACCTGAGGCGGTAGGCGGAGGGGAAGGTAATTCTCTTGAAGTGAAGTATCTCGCACTCTGGGGTGGAAGATCCTGCACTTTATGATCAAGCGGAATCGACTGGCGGGTTTGCTGGGGACAGGAAGGTTTCCCTACATTTACATCCTTGCCACTTGAACTAATCTGCTAAGGATGCGTGAACAACTTTCCGCATGTTTTGGTCAGGTTTGTTGGAGTGGTTTTTCAATGCTAGAAGCGATCAGCGGTCAGATTTTTATCATCGTGGCAGTTTGCCTTGGTGTTTGTGGCCTGTACTACTTCGGAAAATACTTGACGAACTTTGAGTCGAGTTTCGTTAGTAAAAAGCTTTCCGATTATTCTTCTCGAGAAGAAACAAGCTGGTTAGAAATAGCGCGTCAAAAATATTCGGATGCGCTCGGTAAATACGCGACAGCACCATCGGACAAGCGCGCGTTAGAGCGGGTGCTAAAGCATGGTCGGAATTACTCCCGAATTTGTGCCGAGCAGGATAACGATAAACTCTTCAGTGAAACCGCTCTGCAAGATGATTTGGCAGCTGCGAGAGCAGCAAATGAAATCACTAATCGTCTTAATTCAGTGTGACGATTGGATCATGCCAGGCACACTAAATTAGTAGCGATTGATTTCAAGGCCTTTACGACTGCGAATCGATTACGGTTGGTTCGGTTTCTTTGCCTTCAGGTCGTACAGTGGTAGCGAAGGTTGCTTGACCCAGCTTGCTCCATAAGCGTGTAGGTGTGTTGGGGAAAGTCGTTCTGAAGGCGTAGTGGGATCGGCAACAGTGAAATACCAGCCAATTGAGCGAGAGTCCGCATTGCTATCGACTTTGTCCGAGGAATTAAATATTCGCCCCTTTGCCACAAGCTCGAATTTATCAAACTCTTTACTCGAAGAGTTGAAGGAAAATGATCCGTAAACTTCGATTTTAATTTGCCGAGCTGGCGAGAGGCCCCGGTATGCTTTTCGATTAGACAGCGAATGGCATTTTCCTGTGATGGCGATGGTTAACGAGTCTGGCTGTAAGTCAATCACCTCCCCTTGGAGTTTGCCGCTAATTTCGTTTTGGTGGAAGATACCGTTTTCTCCATGTGCCGTTTCGATGAAGTGAAAGCGCGCGAACCGGTCAAACAGCGTTTGAGGTAGATCAAACTTCATTCCCATTTCTGGTTGTTTTGGAACAAACATCATTACCTCGCTTGGATTAAACCAAACAAAATCAAAATTGAATCGTTTGTCCCGTTCCAATAAAGGTTGTGGCGAGTCCGAGAGGTAGCGCGTTGTCTGCTTTAATACCAATCCACCTTCTGGATAGCTCCATTCCCAGCGGTGCGTCGGGGTTGATTTTGCCATGGGTGTTGCAGCAGCGTTTGGCAATTTTTCTTTCCACTGAGCGATTGCTTGTTTGAGAGTGGTGGCAACAGCGTTCCCCGACAGAGAGTTGATCGAGGCGAGAAATTCTCCGTCGGGCGTACAAACATAAATGCCCTGCTTGGTTCCGCCGCCAGCTCCATAATGCCCTTGGGAGGCCATCTTTTGAAAGCAGAGGCACTCGGGGTCACTACCTCCGGATTTTTGATATTCATTAAAATCACTTCCTCCCTGAAGCCGCCAAACTTCATCCGTCGCCAATACAAAATTATCCAACAGCTCAAGGACTTTGGAATTAGACCAGACAGACTGCCGGCCAACGTTTCCATTCCCTCATGTGCATCCGAGTGGATGGCCGTTCATGGCCCAGAGGAGTATTGGCTTATTTAATTTGGCTCCTTCTTTTAAGCCTTCATGAAAACTCAGTTTCCAAGGCAGATTTTGCCAATCGAGTTCGTTATTGCTGGTTCGGATGTAGCTCCGCCATAAATCGAAATTAGTTGCCGACAGAGAAGATGATGTCGTGATGGATTTCGTGTTTTGCGCGAGTGTGCTGTTCTGTAAAATAGCAAGCTGGCAACACAAAATTACTAAGCTGATGTAAACTGGTTTTAAAAAAGTCATCTTTGTCATTTCCCTGCTTTAGCGACTGAAAGTCAGTGCGTTCAGTGTAGCAAAGAACCTGGCTCCGTAGGGTGGTTAGGTATTTGGCAAGCCGATTGAAACCTGGGTTCGTGCGTACGCCCCTGGTGTTTAGCTGAAGGGAGCGTGTTCTGAGTTGGGTGATGAAAATTTTTTGATTATCAAAATGTCGGAAGAGATGCGTTTGGCCACCGCGGAACCATTGGTTTTCGTGTGTTTGAATCTGTGATTGATCTTTGTGGTGGTTGGTTTGCCAATGCGTGGGCGACGATCGGAACTAGACTCTGTTGCTAAGTAGCGTATGAGGCTTGATATAATGGAAAGTCGAAAGCATGCTTCCGACAGGAATATAAAAATCTAGTAGTTGGATTCACCAAAAAGTGGGGTGTCGACGAGTATCCGAGTACGCACTTGATGGCCAAATTACGTGGGCAACTGTTCAGCTTGGATTGGAACGGACTCGCGGTTGGAAAGACACCGCTGTTTGCGCAGAAAAATAGGCGGCCGGAGAAAACCAGCCGCCTATTGGATAGGGCAGGATGAGCGAGAGTCCTTGAAGACGACGGAGAGAGGAGATGGGATAGGACTATCACTCGCTCACGCTGATTTACAAATGCAATTGCTATGCCAATGGTCTTGTTTTTTGAAAATGCCGCAAAAACGGGTGTTTTCTTAACTGGCAGATTTGCAAATCGTCTCAAAATGAGAAATGTATCTCGAAGTGAGACGATTTTGCTTTCGTGGGGGAGCTTTTCGTGAGCCATCCTGCGGTGTCGCTACTTTTTCGAGAACGATTAAAACGAGTCCGATGGAAGCTAGTCCGGTGGTTGTCTTGCAGCCCAGATTTTAAAGTTCGATGAAGCAGTGGTAGAAGTGGCCGGCGACGGGCTTAGGCTGTGCTGCCGGAGGTCGAATCTATCACGATCGATTGAGGAGCCAGAAATCAATGCTCGCTTAATTGGGAACCGTCAGAATTGGACGTCACCCAACGCTCGTCTTTTTGGCAGACATAAAGAATAGTACGTTAGAGGGTGGCACGTTGCCGAATAGCACGTGGGCCAATGTTACGTTTAGCGGATATCGAAAATTCGGAGGATACTCACTCCCAAGACCTGCTATTTGGCCAGTGAATAGCAAACGATTTCTTTATCATTTCTCGCGAAGACGCAACGATTGGCAAATGCGGGGTGACTCCAAACGATCTTGCGTCCCCAGTTTTCAGAGGTTGGTTCGATCATCGACGTTCGCCCAAGTTCTTGATATCCATCGGGAGACAGTTTGGCAATAATCAGCTCACCCTGCTCAGTGGTGAGATACCAGTGCTTACCATTCCGCACAACGAAGCCAGTTGTGCTTGCTGCTGGCCTTCCATTGGGCGTGGTGGCAAGGTCTTCCCAGATCCGTTTACCCGATACTAATTCGATACAGCGAAGATGTCCTTTTACATCAACGCCATAAATATGGTCTTCAAAAACAACGGGCGGATTATGGTCTGGTTGGACTCCCCTACCCCGCCAGACTTCTGTCACGCCCGGTTGGTCAGGGTTAAGTTTGAGCAAGGTTGAGGACCCCTGGAGGCCTGTCACCAGTAGGTGATCTTTGTGTTTAATCGGCGCCACGATTGACATGAAATAGGCTGGAGCGATCTTTACTGACCAGTACGTACTCCCCGTCGCGGGGTTGAGGCTGTTGAGTGAGGCGGCGTGCCAAATCAGTAATTGGTCTTTGCCTCCTGCTCGGATCATCGTTGGAGGGCAGTAGCCGATATTTTCTTCGTCGAGTGCTCGCCAAATTTCGTCGCCCGTGTCTTTATTAAAAGCAACTGCGACACTCCCTTTGCCGCCAACGAGACAAAATAGTTTATCGCCAACGACCAGAGGATGGGCCGCGTAGCCCCACATCGGAGCTTCTTTGACTTCGTACTCCTGCTTTAAATCCTTCATCCATTTCACGCGGCCATCCGCAGCATTGAAGCAGTGCAAGTGTCCTTCAGCGCCGAGCGTATAGACGTTTTCGCCATCAACCGTCGGCGTTGCGCGTGGCCCAAGGCCGTAAGAAATGCTGTACTGACATGGATGGGCATGGGTCCAGATGACCTTGCCAGTTTTAATATCGAGACAGTGAACTCGTTCGGTACCTGTAAGTTCATTGCGTTTACCGGGATCAAATGCCTGATCACCCTTTTCCACCACATAATCCGTCACGAACACGCGATCACCGGCGACGGCAGGTCCGGAAAAACCCTGAGCAATTGGCGTTCGCCACTTTGCCTTGAGTCCGTCTTCGGGGATTGAAGTGATAATCCCTGTTTCGCTCCAGACGCTATCACGGTTAGGGCCAAGCCACTGATTCCAATCATCCGCCGCTGCGGAGGTAAGGACAGCAAAGGGAATTGCAAAAATAAATCCAAACAATCTCCACACCATCTCTAGCTCCTTGTGAAAACACCGCAGACTTCGTCCTGCCACCCAATGATTACTGATCGCGTGTGACGATAGCAGTTCTCGCAGCACCTTTACAAATCAGTTTAAGTGCCCCGTTAACAGCTCCACCGCGATTAAGCGCTTGTTCGTTGTAGCTGAGTGAGTAGCCAACGACGTTGCCGGTATTAGCATCGCCTATATAGCAAATGGAATTAGCAGGCTTAGCGGTACCTGTTGAACCCCCTCGGAAGAAAAAGTTTCCGGTGGTCATGATGTATTCTGGAGTTCCTGACTTACCGGCTACCGCTAAATCGGTTGCTGCACTGGCACGATAAATGCCGCCGACGTTTCCTGTTTTCGTATTCAGCAACCAGCACTGAAGGTTTCCCGTTAGGTGATCAAGAACGAACAGTGCCTCGACGTTGTTATCGATAAGACCTGTTGCCATCGATAACGACTTGGTTCGAGCAGCGGTGCCCGCCGTTAGTTCCAGCGGCGGTAGCTGCGCGAACTGGCGGTCCTGAGCAAGTCGGTTCCCAACATAGACCCCGATTCCAGTGGTTAAGCCGATCAGCAAGGCGAAGCCAACGCCGACACTGATGACAATTGAGTATTTTTTGCTCTTCATGCTATTCTCCGTTTTCTAATAATCGCGGATCAAATAGATCCGGTCGTTACCTCAATTTTATCTTTATCGAGCCGCTGGACAAACATCAGCTGACAAAAAATATAAAAACGGCGTTATTATTCACGGTGAGTTTTCCGGATAAACGTCACATCAAATAAACAAGCGCGGGTTGTGCGGTTTCAATCGGGGGTGAAATTCCGTTATTCCCCTTGTTTCACAGATTTTGGAACCACAAACCGCTGTTTTCTATTAATGGTCCGGTTATGCGGACTTTCGCTGGTTAGGGTCAGCAATTGTATCAACCGCGGTTATTTTTCGTTATGATTTTTACTGCCGACCGAGTGTATTATTGGCGTGTTGTCCAATTTAGCAAACGCAAAATGAGGCTTGGTCTGGTTGAAAAGTTCTCTTTTTAGATAGGAATTGAAATGTTGAGTCGGCTCGGAGTAATTGTTCTCGCAATCTTGATTGGTTCGGCGTCTTATGCGATCGCCGACGGGAGTGGTGAGACAAAATCAGTCCACAGCAATGCCCCCGTAAAGGTACTGATTATTGATGGGCAAAATAATCACGCCGCTTGGCCTAAATCAACCATTATGATGAAGAAGTATTTGGAGGCGACGGGTAAGTTTTCGGTGGATGTGGCCCGCACGCAATTTACCTGGAATGGTGGCAAATACTCGGCTGATTATCCGCTGAATGATGGTAAGAAGTATAAAGATCTTCCCAAGCCAAAAGCGGATCCGAATTTTGCCCCCAAATTTTCAAATTACGATGTCGTGATTTCAAATTTCGGATTTGGGGCGGCTGACTGGCCTTTGGCGACTCAAAAGGCGTTTGTTGAGTTCGTCAAGTCGGGAGGCGGTTTTGTCTCCATCCATGCGGCGGATAATTCATTTCCGCAATGGCGCGAGTACAACGAAATGATCGGCCTTGGAGGTTGGGGGGGGCGGGATCAGAAAAGCGGTCCGTACGTCTATTATGACGACAACGGTAAAGTAGTTCGGGATGAAGCGGATGGTCGTGGTGGAGGACATGGACCGCAGCATGAGTTTCCAATCGTGATTCGTGATGTAAGCCACCCGATCACTGAAGGTGTTCCAGCGCAATTCATGCATACCAAGGATGAGCTTTATGAACGACTGCGCGGTCCAGCAATCAACATGAATATCCTTGCTACCGCTTTTGCAGCTCCCGCCAAAAAAGGCTCTGGGCGGCATGAGCCAACCATGATGACGATTGATTTTGGAAAAGGCCGAGTGTTTCATTCGACACTTGGGCATGCTGATTATTCTTTTGAGTGTGTTGGATTTCAAACGCTGTTTCTTCGAGGAACCGAATGGGCCGCAACCGGTAAGGTTACGATTGCTGTGCCCGAAGATTTTCCGACAGCAACAAAGCCCACCTCGAAAAAGTTTGAGTAATTTGATTTTTAGAATCAATGATTAATTTTGATCCATTGTAAGAATAATTAGCCAATTAAGCAGGCTTCTAATTCAGGAATGAATTCAATCAAAATACAAATGTACCCTCTCTTCGATTATAAGTTTTAATAACGGAGTTCCGTTCTGGCTAAATTCCATCGCGTTTTACCAGTTTTATTGGTGATTGTTTTCGGATTGTTTTCCAGTAGTGAAATCGCCGCTTACCAAGATTGCTCTAATCCAACCTCTGTGTTTGTCCAACTGACGCAGGCTTCCTCGGAAGTCCCCGAAAGTCAGGTTGAAGATTCGTTCGCTAAAATGCGTAAGCGTGTTCTGGAACTTGCTGATCTTGATGCGGCTCCAAAAATATTTGAAGACGCCGACGCGCCATTAGTGGATGGTGTCAGGTCGATTTATTTTGAAGGACTTCCGTGGCAAGGAAAACAAACTCGCATCTTTGCATTGCTTGGTTTGCCGAAAACAAAGGCAGGGCAATCAGGTAACGCTCCCGTACCTGGGGTGGTGTTAGTTCACGGCGGTGGCGGCACCGCGTTTCTGCAGTGGGTGAAGAAATGGAATGAAAGAGGGTTTGCGGCAATTAGTATTGCGGTCGAGGGGCAGACAGATCAGCGAGATCAAGGCAGGCAAAAGTGGGTTCGGCACGAGTGGGCGGGGCCTCAGAGGAAAGGCATTTACGGCGATAGCGATTTGCCCTTGAATGATCAGTGGATGTATCACGGCGTTGCGGATACCATTCTTGCGAATTCTCTGCTGCGAAGTTTACCCGAAGTTGATTCAAAAAAAATTGGTTTGGTTGGTATTTCATGGGGTGGTGTTATTGCGAGTACCGTGATCGGAATTGACCAGCGATTCTCATTTGCAGTGCCAACGTATGGGTGTGGTGACCTCGCAGAGTCGGCCAATCAATATGGCAGAGCTTTGGGGCAGAACCAAGTCTATCGCAAGGTTTGGGACCCTATGGTTCGCATGGACCGTGTTTCGATACCGGTGCTGTGGCTGACATGGCCTCGTGACCTACACTTCCCTTTGGATTCTGTCAAACGCTGCTATGACAAGGCTTCAGGTCCTCATATGGTCTCGATGATTCCGGGAATGAAGCATAGTCATGGCGCTGGCTGGAATCCACCGGATAGTTATGCGTTTGCTGAATCAATTGTTCTCTCAGGGAAACCGTGGTGTAAGCAGCGTGGTATTCTCGTCGATGGGATGAGCAGTCAAGTTAGCTTTGAAACAACAAAAATTATTTCTGGAGCAAGCTTAATTTGTACGTCCGACTCGGGATTTACGGGGACGAGGAAATGGGAGGAACTCCCTGTAGAATTTACCCAGAACGAAGCTGGAGTTGTAGTGAACGCTGCTTTGCCACATGGAACTACCGCTTGGTTCGTCAATGTTCTCAGCGATGGATTAGTTGCATCTTCGGACTATCAGATAACCAATTGAATTCCCGTGGTTGCCGGAGTATGCAAAGGAAGAATGGAGGTAATTGTTCTCTTAATTGATTCAATTTTGGAAATGGGATGAATATATTTTCAGGTTTTACGCGGTGTGCCTTAGGAAATTCGGGAAGACAACGAACGCCCTTGATCGGGTTAAGTTGGCTTTTTAAGTTGTTTGGAGAGAGGAAATTTCGTGCATGTTTGCCTGTTTTCGTTTGCCTAGCTAGTTTTTCAGTGGTCGCGCGGGCTGATATTGCCCCGAAAAGTTTCGCTGCTTTGAACGAAGCCAAAACAATTATCGTTGGAACGATTAAGGAAATACGGGTCGAGATCGAACGATCGACGGTAGAGCCAGGTTTCGGAAACAGGGATTGGGCCATTTACGTTACGATTTTGATTGATGAAGTTGAAAAAGGAAGCTTTGAGAGTTCGGAAATTGAAGTTCGCTGTTTTCGAAATAGTTCCCGTCGTAGCGCGATTGAAAATTTGTCTATGGTTGGGCACAGTCCGATTCCTAAGGTGGGAACGAAGGTGCGAGTTTATTTGGAAGGGCTTGATGAATTAAGACCAATGCTGCCTAACGGAATCACTCTGTCGACGGCCAATGATGACTCCAGTGTTTGGCCAAAACCCGGGGTAGAAGAGGCTGTTGAGGTGAGTGGGCTGGGAACTGGGCGGTACACCTATTTTTTGCCTTTAGAAATGTATCCAGTCTTGTTGGTGAGCCTGTTGGTCGGCTTCGGGATTTTAAGGTTTAGTAGAAATCGGACGAACGGTTACAAGCCAGTAATTACCGTTATTTCTCGTTCTTGAAATTGGTTGCCTGTGCCCTTTTGACGCACCCAGTGCAGAATTGAACCGCAGTGCTTGGTCGGCTTTTGTGATTCAGTCATTGAAACAAATTTGGTCTGGCACTAGCTCTACTTTTTCTTTGACATCTCGCAGTACAACTTCAGTGCGGCAACGTGCATTTCCTACCTTGAAACGTGTGCAGTCCGGGTTGCCCTGATGGCTCATGAATGGATTGTGAAATTGTAAGGGAATTCAAATGAATTTTAGTTCATTGATTAAGTGGGCGAAATTAAGGTTCTCACCGGTGTGTTGATTGTTCAGCTCTATTTGCTGTCGTCCCTGTTGTTTGACGGCTCTGTGTTTATTCTTCGGGGCGACAAGCTTCAGCTTTAGGGTAGTCCGAGGGTTTGAATAATTTTGCAATGCGTTGGTAAGAATTGTTCAGAATTATTGCCAAATCTGATTTCAAGCGTGTTTTAAAATTCGGGTGTGATTACGCTGATTACTACTAGCTTTGCTCGAACTTAAGAATGTTTTTATTCTCAGTCATTCTGTGGAGAGGCCGCTGCAAAGCGGATTCGATTGAATTTTTTGACGTGTCTAGCCCGTTTGGGAGAGAAGAGATGGTTCTAAAACTAAATCCTAACGCAGTTTTCAAGCTTCTGGTTGCGATAGTGAACTGTCTCATCGGAGCGAATCTAATCGGCTTGATTTGCTAATTTGGTTTCGACGCAAGTCGTTTAGGAATGTTTGACTTAGATCAAGAGGGAAATGTTCCGACGTTCTATGCTTCGGCTTCGTTGTTGTTTTGCGGCGCCCTTTTGGGAGTAATTGCTGCCACAAAGAAAAAGCAGCAGTCGAAAGACTCTGTGTACTGGTTGTTCTTGTCGATGTTATTTCCCCTCCTATCAGTTGATGGATCAGCGTCACTGCACGAGCGTCTAATTACTCCCGTTCGTGAGGCTTTCAGTTCGACTGGCATTTTCTATCACGCGTGGGTCATTCCGTACGGGTGTTAAAGGGTTCTGATGATAGCTGTCTATGTCCGTTTCGTACTCGCCTTGCCTAAAAAAATTCGATTCATGTTTCTGCTGTCCGGTGTCATTTTTGTAGCGGGGGCCATAGAGGATGAATTTGTCGGCGGCTATTGGTACGAATCCTACGGGGTAGCTAATCTGACTTACGCGGTAATTACGATGTTCGAAGAGAGTTTTGAGATGATTGGTGTCGTAATTTTTATCTATGCTCTGTTGAGTTATTTAGGCAGAGAACTAAGTGATGTTTCTCTTTGGGTTTTCGACTAATTCGCTAAGTCTTGGTTTCAATACGGTTGGCGTGAACCTCGGAAATCTGGAGAGAAGGTCGAAACTGCATTTCTCAGTTGAAGGGTTTTTAGTTAGGGGGGGGTAGTTGAGGGAGATTCAGTTGAGCGCTTAAGTCCGTTCGCCAGGTTTTCAAAATGTAGACTCGGTTATTTATTTGTTTTGGATTTTTATTTGGAAATATGTCTTAGTAAATCAATAATTACCTACAGGCACCGAACAGAGAGGGAGCAAGTCTGTCTTGTGCGGCTGAAATCTCAGATGAGGCTTCCCGGCGTCACGCTGGCTTGGTTGAACTAGTTCTTGGAAAAAATAATGGGAATCTGCACTGTGAAGAACGTGACCGTCGATTCAGACGTAAAAAATTGGATGATCATCTGCCATCTCGCAAGTTTTGCTGGCTCATTTGGAATGCCGATTGGGAATGTCATCGGCCCTTTGGTTGTTTGGTTAATTAAAAAGGATGAGTCTGAGGAAATTGATTATCATGGAAAAGAGTCGATCAATTTTCAGATCTCCTTGACAATCTATATGCTGATTTCAATCGTGTTATGCTTTTTGTTTATTGGATTTGCACTCGTACCGGCAGTTCTGCTGTTCGGCACCGTGTTTACAATTATTGCCACGGTGAAAACCAACGACGGTGATCGATACAGGTACCCTCTGTCTATTCGCTTTCTGCGATAATTTACAATTGCTTCGTGAGTTTTCATGATCAGTTTGTATCGCTGACATGTGTGTTTCCTAGGAGAGGGGAATCTGCTGTTAGTTCTCCCTGTCAGAGTCAGACAAAGCGAACCAAGCTTGGTTGCTTACCGGTGGCCGAGCTTGGTTGCTTGATGGTTCGCTTGATTTCTTAGGCAAAAGTGTCCCACACCCCTCCCTTCACCGATGGCGTCAAGATAAAACAGAACGATCGTTTAATGAGTTTATTCTGTTGGCAAAGATATGAATCAAAGTAATGAGCTTCGTCCTAATACCCTGTTTATTGAAGTTTCAAAATCGGGTCTGCCAGAGGTCGATGGATTGTTTGTCCCCTCGACTGCGCCACCAGTGAAATCCGAATCGGGAACTGAGTCGAGCGCTGGTTATTGGAATGGCAAAATGGCCTGGGATCGTGCGGATGGGAAATCGGCACGCAGTCCATCCATCTCTTATTCCAACACCTATCGATCTTGGCGGATTTCTCGTCTCGATGGCCATCTCGCTTATGATATGGTTTGTGAGGAAGAACTACCGCCGATTGAGGAACCGTGGCACGTCTACAAAAAGGGAGTTGATCCAGCTCCAGAAATCGTAATTCATTATTGCGATCCTAGATTGCCCTGCCCGCCTGCAACTATTGTTTTTGTGCTTGGGGGGCCCGGGACTGGCAAGGGAACTATGTGTGAATTGGCGGAGCTTCAGTTAGGCTGGACCCATCTTTCAACCGGTGTGCTTTTAAGGGATGAAATTGAGGCGGGGGGGGCGAATGCCAAAGTGATCGAACAATCATTGGCTGACGGTCAATTGGTTGCAAATGAAATCGTGCTCAAGCTCTTGCAACAGGCAATTGAGAACACAATCAGGACCACGGGGAAAACTAATTTTCTATTGGACGGCTTCCCGCGTTCTTTAGGAAACCTTGATGGATGGTATGACCTATTTGGTCGCGAAACTGAACTCCCCAAAATGTTGTATTTAGATTGTCCTTACGAAGTTCTTGAAAAGCGAATCATGGGGCGGTCCAAATATACAGGCCGAAATGACGACAACCTTGAAAGCATGAAACTTCGATTTGATACATTTCGGGAGGAAACGCTACCTACCGTGGAGCTGTTTCGAAGTAAAGGTAAGTGTATTGAGATTGATACAAGTTTGGACCGCGGGTCTGTCTACAGAAAATTTGCGGAACAGCTTTCCGAATACACGGATGAGAGTTTGGTTGGCCAGCCGCTTTCGGAACGGGCTGAGATGCTTTTAGGGCTTCGGCCATTTCCAAAATTGGGGAATTAGATTTTCGCAAGGTAGATTAACGCAAGGCATTTCTAGTTTCTGCCTTCGCTTGTTTTGGAGAACGGCCTTGTCTATCGTAAATTGAAGTCGTTGGCGAATGTTCGAACGTAGGCGATTGCGGATTTGGCGTTTCAATTTTAATTTGGGCGGTCATGCGAAATATTTCAACATCTAGTTGTGTCGAAAGCTGTTACGGTTATCGCCCTAGTTTGCTTGTCCTTGTAATTTTGACTCTTGGATTTGTCTCACAAGTATGCGCTCAAGGCTCAGGCCAGACGAGCGAGAGGCTTAGTGTTACGGGGAAGCACCGTCCTAACCTGGTCGCGTTGGACGAATTGATGGGCTCGTTCATGCGTGAGCATAAGGTGCCAGGAGCGAGTCTTGCAGTTTCGAAGGATGGAGTTCTTGTTTATTCTCGGGGCTTTGGATTACGGGATGTTCGGCAGGAATTGCCGGTAATGCCGTCGACGCGATTTCGAGTTGCAAGTCTTTCAAAGCCAATCACATCAGCCGCAATTGCCGCCTTAGTGAAATCTGGCAAAATGACCTTTGATGACGCTTTGGTTTCATTTTTAGATGCTACGGAACGATCGTCAGTCCATCCACAGCTGCGTTCGGTCACAATTAAACAAATTCTGCTTCATCGCGGCGGTTGGGATCGTTCCATCTCTGGCGATCCAATGTTTGAGACGGTTAAGATTGGGAAAGCACTTCGTCTTGGACGGCCTGCGAACCAAGCCGAACTGATCCAGTTTGTGCTGCAGCAAGCGCCCGATTTTGAGCCGGGAACGAAATATGCCTATTCCAATTTTGGCTATTGTTTACTGGGGCGCGTTATTGAACGGGTGTCGAAACAGTCCTACGGTGAGTTTGTGAAAGGGGCGCTTTTTAAAAGTGCATCCGGAACGTCATTGGATTTAGGGAAGACCTTAACTGCTCAAACCAATGAATCGAAATATTATGTGCCGTCACAGCGAAGAGTGCCCGGAGTTGTGACTGGAGTCCTTGGAAAACAAGTGCCTACGCAGTACGGCGGATGGTGTATTGAAAATATGGATTCGCATGGCGGTTGGATCGCGTCCGCAGAGGATCTCGTTGCGTTCGCCAATTCTTTCAATCACCCGCAATCGTCTATGTTTTTGACAAAGACAATTGCGTCTGAGGTTTTTCAAAATCCTCTCGGCGATGATAAAGATGTGTTCTACGGGTACGGTTGGTTGGTTCGTCGTGTTGGTGGTGGCAATCGATTGAATACGTGGCATAACGGATCCTTGCCCGGTACTTCTACTTTATTGGTGCGTCGGCACGACGGATTCAATTGGGCTGTCCTGTTTAATTCAAGAGATGG
>Ga0214481_100089_pt1 | contig 39779 bp, 31 predicted proteins | sample M1_20Mar14CPVII9_4_FD_165057 | JGI IMG/M metagenome (GOLD analysis project Ga0214481, IMG submission 165057) | Marine eukaryotic communities from Monterey Bay, California, United States - M1_20Mar14CPVII9sort6BwellG10 | ecosystem: Environmental > Aquatic > Marine > Unclassified | place: USA...
CCTAAATTTAAAGTATTTCTCACTCTAAGATATCTACGCTTCATTATACTACTCTTCATATCAAGAGTAGAAATTTCGTGTTGCAACAGCTTTGTTACAATTGCACAGGGCCCTTGGCAGGGGATTCATCATTGGCAGTTGTGGCCGAGGGAGTACCAAGCATACCAACACCACCTAGAGTAGGTGTCTGGCCTGTAGTAGGAGTCTGGCCACCATTGGCTTGAATATTGGCTTGGACATTCGCTTGAGCATTGATTTGAGCTTGACTCTGAGCCCACATGGCTCCAGCTCGAAAAGCTTCCCACATTTGACTTTGTATATCCATGCCTTGAATGGAACTAGCATTCATGAAGGGAGGCAAATTATTCTGTGTTTCTTGATCAGCTTGTGATTGTGAAGGTGCCGCGTTTACTGGGTAGATGATTTGCTCACACCACTGATAAATTGGCAAGAAGTGATAAGAAAACATGTAGTGAGCTTCATGGATACAGACCACACTGCTAACACAAGAGATACAATATACATATACACACCTTCACGATCATCTTCGTCGCAGAAAAAACAACCAAGAATGTCTTAGACGGATGGATGTCGGTAAGATCGTCACTATCATCTTTCACATTATTATCACCTCCATCATTCTTAACTTTTCCATCTACACCATCCTCAATCTTCCTCTTCTTCTTCCTGGGAGGCAAAGTGTTAGCTTCTGTCTTTGGCACAATCTTAATATAGACAGCCTGATGAGGTGGTGTAGTATGCCCTGATACATTCCTGCAGTAATCTCTTGTGTAATTCTTATCCTTGCAAACCTTACAAATTGGTTCACTTTCCATGAATCCACCTGCAGGACCTTTACACAAATCAGGAATGTTTTGCGTCTCAGCAATAATTGGAATATCTTGTCGATAACTTAAAGTTCCATCCTCATTCTGAGATAGTACCTCATCAGTTAAGGTTACAACGAGATATGTTGTAGCCCATGGTAATGCCCGATGTCCATCACGAGTACGGCACAAATCACGACTACGGAAGTTCTTCTTACAACGTTGACATACGGGTAGACGACGATCAGGAAAAGTCACGTCAAATGCATATGGCAAGCCAGTAGGGTGAACCGTACACTGTTGAGGATTCTCCCCATCCTTCTTAGCAGTATTGTTTGCACCAAAGACCGAAGTTTGATTATAGGGTAATACCATTGATGAAAAGACATTCAATTGTGCATTGCCACCACCAATACCTCCTGAAAACATTGATGGAGACATATCAGTTGGTGGAAGAGAAGGTGGCAGCAGCAAGTCCTTGGTAGGTGTGTTATCGATACCAACATCGCCACCTTCAGTTGTTACGGGATTTTCAGTTGTTGAATTCTACGTGTGTATATAGAATTATAGAATAGACAATTGCAATGAGATATGATTTCAGATTTGATGCACATCAAGACATCAAACGGTAACCGTACTTATACACACCTGGAAAGATATGATCAGCTCAATGACTCTTACATAGTAAGCTCAAATGCACGGAGTTGCGGAGATGATAAACTAAACTAAAATCAGCAGCAATCAGCCCTCATCACACCAATTAACTCGCCCTAACTCCTACCACTCGATATACAATAATAAGAGGTACAAAAAGAATATTACTTACCATGTTCATTCATATATCCTCGGAGGGAAAGTCAATTCAGATACAATATTATAAGACGTCGATATTAGCACATTCAACAACTAAATTAGTGATGTGAAATTTAATGAGATGAATTTGACTTTTGGTATCCTACTATGAGAGTCCCGAGAGAATTTCAGTTCGGCCCAGGCGGATAATGATATATAATCAACATGGCAAATATTCGGGCGAGGAATATCATTGCATCAGCAGCTGCGGCAACTTTGTATGTCGCCTACAGAGGACATGACCAGAGAGTAATTTCACATGATGATGAAATTATCTCAAATACTTTATGTTCCATTACACCAACACCATCTAGTATACATAAATCTTTATCAGATCAGCATATACATAATCTTATTAAGTACGGAGCTACAGTTGTAAAAGATACTCTATCTCATTCTCAATTAGATACATGGAGAGCAAATACAAAAGCTCAGTTTGATAGTGGCGAAAACATAGAATTTAATCAAGGCCGTGCATACTACAGTGTAAGCAAAAGATTAGGTAGTATATCCAAGAAATCCAAGTATTATTCAGATATGGCTCGCATTGGTTGCAGTAGTAATAGTTGTGATATTGATGATAGTAGTAGTGAAGATACATCAAACAATAATATCTCTTGGTTTAGAGGTTTATGGAGGAAAAGAAACAGCAGTTCTATTTTAGAAGGTGATGCAACAACAACTACTAAAACACAGCATACTAGTATATCTTTGCAAGATATAGTACGAGCATACTTCAAAGAGAACGGCATTACTCATTACGAATTAACTGATGTCCAATTCTTGAACGCATATCCTCATTCGACAAATCAAATATGGCACAGAGATAACAAGTTCAAAGGACTTACTGCAATTATAGCATTACAGGATATACGGCAAAATGGTCCTACAGAGCTAGTAGTTGGATCACATGCAACAACCTTTTCGTTATGGAATGCTATAAAGCAAAGAGAATCATCGTTACTATTAGGATGTATAAACGCTGGAGATACACTCCTTTACGACGCAAGGATATTTCATAGAGGAAGAGGAAACAATATGAAAAAAGAAGATAGACCTGTGCTTGTATTGAGATGGGATAACGCAAAGACTCCACCACCCGGTATGGGGATGATAGTTACCATGACAAATACATACATTGGTTGTTGGTATTATGCTGTACTCTCTGCATTGCAAAAGATATCACCAGTAGTAAGTAATGATAAAGATAAGCATAGACAAGTAAGTAATGATAAAAATTAAGCATAGTTTAATGACACTAGTAGCTCAATGAAGAGAAGCCATGTAACTGCCAAAGATACGATATAGAGCCCTTGCACTCCATCCAAGCAATCCAATCAAAAAAGCACATGCCACGTGTAATCAGCCTTTTCCTCATTCCTCAATTTTATTTTCCCTCAAATTTTTATGTATCTGTGACGTATTGGCAACATACATCATAAAGGCAACAATGGTGGACTCTAACGGCGGTAATACGAGCGATGCCAAGGAGTTCTATGAGGATGAAAAGCAGTTAATGAAATTATGTGACTTCCTGAGAAGTTCCGAGGGGCCGCCGGTCCGTGAGGCGATTGAAATGGATAAACGAGTTTATTACATCAAGGGTGAGTAGTTGTTGGTATAATTGTGATGAGTGATGGTATGTCTCCTCTATCGAGATGATATACATGGATTCATTTCATGGTATTAGTTTATGGTCTTGAATCATCTAACTTTTAACCTCAATCATCTACCGCACAAATATAATATATAACACAGGAGAGAAGCTAGTTAATTTCATGGTCGAACCAAAGAAGGGTACCAAGTGGCCAAAGGAATTACCCAGATTTAAATCACGTCCAGATGCTATTGCAGTATGTAAGGATTTATGTGGTCATCAATTTATGCACCGATCTGAGAAGGTGGGAAAGGGAGAGTTGGAGGTGAGTTATATATACATCATGTGTTGTACTTTAATTGTTTGTATTTATTGAAGTGATTAAAGGGATTATTAATGAATTAGATTGAAGAAGATTGAAGAGGATGGATTAAATGGCCACATTTTTTAGAGTCGCCGATAGGACTTTACACATACCATGTCCAAATTGGTGCTATTTGTTGCCAAAAGTAATTGTCAAGGGATTCATCTTGTTTGGATGTAATTGTCTGATGGGGAACTTCGGTTCCTCTTCAGTCAAGTTGCCATTCTGAGAAGGGTCTTGATCTACGACATTTCTTATGTATTGTTGTTGCAAAGGGTTTCATATGATATAATCATGTTCTAACAAATACTTCTTCTTTTATTTCAACATAACCCCGCAATGGAATAGATTTCACGAGTTCGTGACTTTGACGAATCAGCATACTTTACATGGATATACGAGGGTAATAAGAAAATGAGCCATCTAATGACAACCGCCCTTGTTATAGGATTCCTCTGCTGTACATGCTTCCCAATCTGGCCCAACTTTCTCAAAGTCTTTGTTTGGTATATGTCAGTGTCACTCCTTATCTTCATCTTCTTCCTAATTACATTCCGAGCATTGGTATTCTTATTCGTTTGGATTATTGGATATGAATGTTGGGTATTACCGAACCTCTTTGATGAGTCACTTGGCTTCTGTGAATCATTTGTACCCGTCATCTCTATGGAAGCAACAAAAGAGGGACAATTACCCTACAGAATTGGTGTCTTTGTGGCATTCTTTTCATTCTGCTATTGGGCTGTTACTCAGCCTTCAGAGTTTGATGGATTTGTCAAAGGGCAGGGGGACTTTATCAAAGACTTATATGCCGGGACACTACTATCGGATATGTCGCAAAAGGATAAGGAGAATATTGATAAACCAAAGATGCCTTCACTTGAGGATTTATTGAAGAAGTTAGACTCCGAAGATGAAGAAGAGGAGAAGGAATTGTCAGAGGAAGAAGCCGCGGAGGCTTTATTGAATAGTCTTGTTGAAGATGAAGAAGATATCGAGGATGACGAAGAATAAGGAACGAACTGTGGCTTATTTACATATACATAATTCAATTAGGTGTACCGTTGTTAGGTGTTGTGTGCTCAAAAGTCCGAATCGCTGTCACTATCATCTCCAATATCTTCCTCTTCGTAGAATGAGGGTTGGGAAGGTGAGCCGTCACTTCCACTGATTGAATTGTTATCTCTTTCTGATGTTGCGCTGTTCATGGATGTATCTCTTGATGACTCCTCTATTGATTCGACCTCCAATACCTCAACATATTCCCCACCTTCTCCAGATAATATTCTTTGTTCTTCCTCCTGAAATTTCTTTTGTAGTCTCTTCCTTGCCTTATCAGACTTTGATTGTCTTGCAACATCTAACTCCTTGAAGGTCGACAATTCACTCTCAAGGTAGTCCAAATTGCGCTGACGTACAACATATCGTTCGTACTCAATTTGCAGCTCTTCTTCTAGCTTTTCATACTCATCCATATAGGCAGGCCTCACATGTTTCAGACTTTCCAGACGTTTGGCGGTACGTTCAATATCCATTGTCTTTCGTACTATCTTTTCATCGATACCATTTTGATTCGAAAGCAAAATCTTGCACTGTTTGTCAAGCCGCTCGACTTTCAGCTTGCTAGTTTGTAGTGCATTGTCAATACTCGATTCAATAGTGGCATTGAGATCAAATGATTGTAACGCCTGACCTTCTTTTCGTACGAGACTGCTTAGTCGAGTACTCGTTGCTGTGATTTCATTAATCAAATGTGACGCCTTCTTAGCAGCGGCTAAGGTTGAATTGAGTTCGTCATTGGATGCGTGATCAGTCATACTGAATGTGTGAGAGGAGAAGAGACAGAGAGGAGACGGAATAAATGAATGATAACCTCTGGTTGGCAGCTATAGTTCTGCACAATGAATGGTATGGTACTAAGGGTTGGCAGCAGAGGACTTATTCAAACATTATGTATCAGGTTTTCACGAATGACGAATACAATACTGTATGTATGTATGTAGGTAAATTTATATTCATTCGGTTGACGCAATGTTGTCATTGGATGCTTGATCAGTCATGATTATGACGATGAAGATGCAGAGAGGAGACGGCTTGTTGGAAAGTATGTGCAGAGACCGAATGAAATGTGGTACACAGTGTTGCTTGTAACTGGATTTTGTTTTTCTTACCGTACGTCAGTACGTAGGTATATTGAATTTATCTTCACATTATAACACCGCAGTCCAGTTTAAGCGCCGACAACCGTAACGAGGATTCGTAGTCGTAGATTAGGAGAAATATACAATAGACAAACAAACAAATAGCAGCGTAACTTCTTAGTAAGGCCGCTATACACTCCTGAATATAAACACACTATGGCATCTAACAACAGCTACAACGCCCAGTTACAAATTCGTAGAGATGCAGAAGAGAATGCAAGGGCACAGAGCAAACTTGGCAGTTGGCTTGATGAACTAAAGACAAAACCGAAGACAACGATAAAGAAGAAGACTACTGCACCAAAGCCAGTCAATATTCTTTCCACGACAAAACATAATGACAGCACTGCTGAAGAAGTGAGAAATCGGGGCAACGTATATTTTGCCGACGGCAAATATGAGGAGGCGGTTCTTTGCTACACACAATGTCTAAGCAAACCTGATGTTGGTGAATCTAAAGCTCTTGTCTATTCAAACCGAGCTATGGCCCACCTCAAACTAAAGAATTGGAAACAGTGCGAAGAAGATTCAACAGCAGCACTGGAAGTCAATCCACATCATTTCAAGTCGTATCAACGAAGGTGTGTGGCTCGTTTATCAATGGGGAAACTACGACTAGCTTTGCTGGATGTCTGCTCTGCTCAGGAGACTTGCATTGACTCTCAATCTTCTTTGACTGAGATAAACAAGCTCAGATTAAAGGTTGAGAAAGCACTTGTGGCTGCTTCTCAGCGAGCTCCCCGAAGGAAGTTATAACTCTCTCCCTAACAAATGTTTTATCTACAACATCAACCCACACACAAATATAGAAACATACAAATAAATCACATGCGCTTTTGGATAGCATCCAATCTTGCTTCGTATTCTTCTCTCCATTGTCTACTAGAGGCACTGAAGGCGTCTGCAATATCACTAAAGGTATCCAGTTCATCAGGTAGTGTCAGAGAACCATCTTCTTCCTCCTGGGGTGAGGCCTCTTGGACTCCGCCAGCATTCAAATCATTTGTTGTAAAGGATACAACTCTATCGGCCATATTTGAACGACCTCCCGTTGTTGGCTCCGCACTTGCAACTGCAGCTGCAGCATTTATACGTCGCGTACCAAACGCCCGAGACGAAGCAACAGCCGCTGTTGATAAGATGGAGGGCCCAACCGATGGCTGAAGAGAAGCTACACTCGTTCCCAAGGCATCGCTTTGTACAGTCAGAGGACTTTGAGATCTACTTCTTGGCTGACGATTGTGATCAGTAGTACCCTCAGCAGATATGTTGAATTCATCGCTATTTGACCGCATACTTCGATGAGAGCGGAGGATGCCAGCTTGATCTTCTACTACAGTATCTTCACGGATAATATCAGTTTCAGATGTAATTCGTGAAGGAATACGAGTAATGCCCACGCTCTCATTCCCTCGTGTAGTGAAAGTAGTGGTTGATGCCATTGTCGCACTGGTAACAGAAGTTGGAAGACTCGACATACCATCACTTTCACCTCGCACAGCTCGAGTAGTCATGCCTTGATCGTTGGATCCGTGTATCGGATTAAGAAGAATGCTACTCAAGTTTGTGATTCGATTTCTTGAGCTTTGGGTTGGGGCTAATAAAAAAGATATAAAGTCAGCAATCTGGTTAAAGGAAGACAAAGTAACAAAAGATGTGCTCATTTCATGTACTTACTCGATGCTGAACCATCATTATCACCACCTCCTTCATCTTCAATATCTCCGTCATCACTTCCTTCATCCTCGTGAGTTAATGAAACTCCCTCTTCGACAAAACTTTGTGCAGTTACAGCTGAGGCGACAGAAGCTCCACTATTACGAACAACGGCAATGTTTGCCGGACCCATGCCGCCTCTATGTATATTGCTACTATTATACAAACCTGCCCCAACTGACCGCCGATTGGTACCGCGAGGTGTTAACTCGAGCTCATCGAACGAGTCAACTTCCTCGTCACTTTGATTAGGTGTAGAAGGAGCATTGGCAGCTATCGGAGGCAGTCTATCGGCTGTTGTTGTCGTTGTTCCTGTACTAGTAGCTCCTGATTGTCTTGGCTGTTGACGACCTTGTCTTTGAGCAACCTTTGCTTCCAAACGGAGAAGTTTCAATTCCATTGCAACCATACTCTCACTTTGCAAAAGGAGCTGAGAATGAAGTCTTGCCTCGAGGGCTGTTCGTTTCGTTTGCTCCTGCTGTACAACTTGCAAGACTCGTTCACTCTCCCGTCGGTTTACCTCCTGAAGTTCTCCCATCTTATAGTCAACATGAAGTCTCAGATCAGCAATTGCACGAAGGATGTGTGTATTTGAGACGGACTCTCCAGCGTCAATGGGCATACTGTTCTGCTCAATACTGCCTGCCATTTGTGAATCAGATGTCGATCTCGACACTGGTCGGCTGTAACGACTTTCTCGAAGTATACCCGTTGCTTCATCGTTTTCATCACTACGGTCGCCCCCTGTAGTTGTGAGCGTACCGAATGTTGCCTCAGTCAAATCATCACCTAAACGCACAGCATTATCAGTTTTACCAGACATGGCTGAAGCCGCAGAGGACGGAATTCTATCAACCATATTATTATTGCTTCCACTCATTCTACGGTTGTTGTTTGAAGAATCCAAGAAACTACTATCTCCAACACCTGTACCGAAAGATGTATAAGATTGATCATCATTCATTTGTACTGCTTGGTTAGTAATGCCCGAGACGATCGACCTCCCCGCAGCACTGGGTTGCTGCCCCTTGTTAAAAGATGGCACCCTATCAACTGTGTACGGCTGCGCAGTGGAGGGAGGAGCCGGAGGCCGAATACCGGCAGTTGTCATTGTATTCCATGTGACTGCACTCTGATCATCCGCATCTTTCACCGCAAAGTTGGTAGCTTCCGATATCATAGATTGATCAGCATCCTTGAATGATGGTGGCGTTTGATCAACGATATGTTCATTTATATGCCCCTTCACATTAGATGCAGTAGTAATCCATGTTGCTACACTTTGATCATCTGTTCCCCTTACAGCATGGTTTGTTGTGCCCGACACTATAGATGTGCCATTTTCATTTGGATAAAGTGGGATCTTGTCCACAACGTCTTCGTGTTGATCAACTTGTTCATTCTCACTTTCATTCCGATCTCTTCCAGCTGTAGTCATCGTCCCAAAAGTTGTTGCGGAGCACTCATCTTCGCTTCGAACAGATCTGTTAGTCGTTCCAGACGCCACAGAACTACCTGCCTCTGGAATTACATCAACAACCGCACGATCAATAGCATCCGAGAATAATCTTGGTCTCACATCATCATATTCAAGTACTTCTGTTTCTATAATACTGCCAAGATCACCCATTGTTGTCATGGTACCAAAACTCGCCACTGATCTATCGTCAGGTATAACTCTAATCGCCTGACTAGTAACACCTGATACTACTGATCGACCGGTACCAATACCAGTACCCCCACCAGCAAATGTTGGTATTGCATCACAAACTTCTTGAATTGCCGATTCCCCTGCACTTGTACCTGCAGCTGTTGTCCATGTCATTGTACTTGGATCATCCTTCACTGCATTACTTGTACCAATAGTATCAGCCTCTCCTCCATCACCTGCACCTCCATCTCCGGCGGCACCGCCCTCAGTTGTAATGCCCTCATTTGGAACATGATCTACAACGTGTCCTGTAAATTGCCCTCCCATTGTGTTCGAGGTCGCCCAAGTTGCTAACGACTCATTATCACCCATTTGTACAGTATCATGCGTTATTATTGATGTATTGTCTGTAACTCGTTGTATTGAGGGGACTTTATCAACCATATCTTGTTGCTGTTCTTGAGTGTTAGTATTTTCCATATTAATGCCACCGGCAGTTGTCATAGTTGCAAAGGTCACGACACTTTGATCATCAGATGCTTTCACTGCATGATTGGTTGTACCCGATAAGGATGATTTAGTCTTTCCATATTTATGGGAAGGTATTTTATCCACAACACCATCTTCCTCGTGTGCATCTTCCATGGATTGACTCCCTTCATCTTGATTATCATCATCACTTGAACTAGTCTCATCTTCACTATCAACTTCTAATATACTAGCATCTCCCATAGCATCCCCCATTGTAGTCATGGTGGCAAAAGTTGTTACAGTGGCTTCATCTCCTAATCGAACAGCTCGTGCTGTAACATCGGATGCTAATTGTGCCGAGCTACTTCCAGTATTACCAAGTCTACTATTACTACTGCTGCTGTTGATATTATTATTTGAATCTTCTGTAGGACACCAATCTACTGCACGCATATGACGCGGTGGACGGGGAGAGGAGCGCAATAAAGATGAGGATCTTGCAATGTTATTTTGTGCCCTATTTGTGTTGTTTGTTGCAACTGGACGAGATGGTAGCCTATCTACTGTTGCTGCAGCAGTACCACTTATGTTCATATCACCTGCTGTTGTCATGGTAGTAAAGGATGTTTCAGTAACATCATCTTCACCCCTAACCGAATGATTTGTCGTACCAGACTGTACACTACTTTGAGCACTAGTTTGAGGTAACCAATCCACAGTTAATTTAGACGGTACCAATGTTTGTTGTGGTGGCACTGCTGTTGTATTCTCAGATAATAAACTAGCATCTAATGTAATACTAGATTGCACCTCCTTCATACCTTTCTTATTATTATTTGAAACTGATGATAGTAATGCTCCTGAACTTTTCGGTGTTTCGGGTTCTTGAACTTCTTCATAGGATGATTGTGAACCTACTGTTGAGGTAGATAATGCAGACATGTTTCGAGTATATTCTTTCAAGTGTTCTTGATCTTCTGGTGATGTATTGCATAATGAAGCTTCTATACCCTGCCCAGCTGGCGAGGAGGATGTTGATTGTTTATTTTGTCGCAGTTCAGGAACTTCATTATCAGATATCGTGTTTATTGATATACCTTTATTAGTACTTTGAGGAGTTAGGGGTAATTCCGAAGGTATATCTGAATCTTCTACTGGTGTTAATGAAGCTCCATTTTTGTCAGTGGGCGGTGTACTTGTATGTGCTTGATCCATATCAGATGTTATTTGTAATGTTATCAACTTTTTTGCAAAGAGATTTAGTGTGCACAACTTGTGTCACTCGTATTGCTGTTATACAGAATCGGCACACTACTCTGTAAATTACAATATATATCACCCTCTTCTATTCAAGAGACATATAACGATATTATATACAGTGTTTATATCGGTATCAATACAATTAGACGGGGGCCGCTTCTTCTTTTGGAAGTTGAGTTAAAAAATTCCTAAAATTGGGGCGAAACCTATTATCTACTTGGTTAAAACCCTCTATATCGTCTCACCTCTGTCTCTTTCATTCTTTGTTCATCCTCCTTCCCTTATGACAATTTTCGTATTAACGATACTAAACACTGTACACATTAATCACATATATCACAGGAAATCTAAATTTATGACTAAACATAGATATTTATTATAATAAAAGACAACAAACTGGAAACAGTTACATCATAACCCATCAACCAATCAATACCAGGAAACCTTACGCCAAGAGATCTGTCCTTTTCTTTTTATCACTCTTCTTCATATCAGTCGAAGTCATAAAACTGGCGCCGACTTGATTCTGTAGATTTGCAACAGTAGCAGGATCATGTTCCAGAATCAAACTATTCGCACCAACACTTGATAATGTATCAAAGTATTGACTGAGCAAAAGAATATCCATCACATCCTTAGGCTTGGCACCCTCAACTTCACCACTAAACTCGGATACAGATGCCTGCAATCCCTGTACAATAGCCTTACGTTGCCTGGCTACACCCAAACCAGATAAGTACCTAGCCTCTGCCTCTGCCTCGGCTGCCTTTACCTGTCGAACTTTGTCAGCTTCAGCTTGATGCGAGGCAGCCTCCTTGAGACGACGTGCAGCATTAATCTCATTCATACTTGCCTTCACCTTACTGTCAGGTGCCAAGTCGGTAACCAGAGTGTTGACAATAGAGTAACCATAATCCTTCATAACATTTTGAAGTTGGTCATACACTGCCTTGGCAATATCATCCTTACTTTCAAATGCCTGATCAAGCTCCATACGAGGAACTGTCGACCGAATGACATCGAATACATAAGCCTGGATTTGACTTGTTGGACTTGTCAAACGATACCATGCATCATAGGCTGATTCAGTCACCACCCTATATTGTACTGCCACACCAACTTGTACAAATACATTATCCTTAGTCTTAGTTTCAACAAGGACATCCAATTGTTGAACTCTCAAGGAAAGACGCCCAACAACAGATTGCAATGGCCAAAGAACACAGCTTGGTCCTTCTCCTACCAATCTTTTAAATTGACCTACAAATTGCAAAAGATAAATGGGTATTGTTAGACAAGACATATGACAATGCAAATCAATCATCAGCGAAACTAAATCCAATTTTCCACACATGAACATAAACAACACGATTTATTGTTTGATACAATTATACCAAGATATATAATATACTCCACAATATCCTGGTGAGAACATATCTTAAGTGCACGACATTGAGCAGCCCTCTAATCTTATCATCAACCTATCTTCCACATACATATACAGATATGGGAAGGTAAGATTACCTCAAAATACTACAGTAATACGTACCTAGATCTTCAACTACACCAACCTCCTTTTCACGTATGCATTGCAAACAGAAACAACCAACCCACTCTGACATTATATCTTATGTTTTTTTATACAAAGTATTATGTGAATTTTTTGGATTGTGAAGCAGCTCTTGATACTCCTTTGTTTGACAATACCGAAGCGCTAGAAAGAATAAGTTGCTGATATGATTGTGTGGTATTACGACGGGGATTATTGACTATTAGCGCCTCTCAGTAGTTCTCACTATTGACTCTCTTATCTACCTATGAGACATGTGTATGTACAGGCTGGAGTCCGTTTGATCGCTCAGAGTTCTCTAGTATATTGAAGGATCTTTATCTTTCTATTGGATGTTAATGGTTGGATTGCAACCTATTGGATAAGGCTAAACATCACACCTTAAATCATCGATTTATTAGTTGTTAATAATAATTGTAGTGTGCTCACTCGATCAGATACGATATCTTTAGGCGCTGACTAATATCAATATGTCTAATGAAGGTGAAAATAGTATATGGATATCCATCTGCTGTTCCATTACTGTCCTTGCAGCGGTGTCAGCGTCGTATAAGTTCATTGAACCAAATAGAGGCATTGATTTGAAGATACATGCAATCTACATTGCCTGCTCTATTTGTTGTGTTGTCTTCCTTCCTACAGATATTGCATCGTATATCTTTACAGATTTAACAGTAGCACTCGTGGCATCTGTATATCCAGTGTATCGAGCAACCAAAGCGGTATGTACTCCAGAAGAGAGCGATGACAAGGAGTGGTTACAGTACTGGATGTTGGGTGGTGTGCTCTTTATGCTTACAACATGGGTAGATAAAATCATGGAGACTGGTAGCAAGACAAGTACAGTTTGGTTAGGTAGTTTGATATTTGCATCCTTTTGGTTGTACTTTCCGTTAACGTGTGGTGCTGCTCTGGTTTATGATAAGATCACTGAGCCATTACTGGGGCCAAAATTAAAACCTTTACAGAAGAAGATGAACAACTTCATTGTATACATCTATCAGACGCTGGCGAACGCCGTGCATCTGTATCTGATTTGGATTATCTTCATGTTTTTACCAGCGAGTTTAAAGAGAATTATATCCATTGCCATCGGAACTATATATCCATTTGTGTGCTCTGGTAAGTCAGCGTTTGTATTATTATCTATGCATATGTGAACTTATGCTGACATAAGTTACTCTCGTCTCTCTTCATTTTCATACACTGCGAAACGCGCATCTTCCAGTGACTGCCGCTGCTACTGATGAGATTGAAGATGATACGTACTGGCTCACATACTGGGCCGTATATGGTTGTCTTTTTCTCATTATGGATTTGACTGAGACTTGGTTAGGACGTATCCCTGGGTTTTATACTCTGATCATCTTCACAACCGTCTATTTGATGCTCCCGATGTTTCGTGGGGCAGACAAAGTCTTTAGAAAGGTCTTAGTGCCACTGGCTGGTCTTCAAGAGTTATTGATATTACGAGATAGTATTCAAATCAAGAAACAAATGTTAAAAGACCTAGATCCTGAGCGAGCCTATCTTGTGAGAAAGTCGATAGCAAAGTTCTTTGACGGCGATGATGACGATTCGGATCCAACAGTATTGAAAGAACAGTACATGAATTCCTGGGCCAAGTTACCCAAAATCAAGTTACCAACATTTGGAAAGCAGCCAACAGAAACAACTAATCTTGTATAGGGTTTGCTATCTTGGTAGATTCTACAGTGATTTATTTGTAAAGTGTACAGAAGTTATTACTTGTAAATGTCATTAAATGTTGTCTAGGTATCATTATTGTTAGTTTAGTAGGCAATACCTTCATACACTGTTTGTTGATCTCTCAGCAATTCATTATATCGCAATAAAACAGCTTACAGTGGTGCAGGTAATGCCAACAAATCACCTTTCCAGTGAATGAAGAGTGATACTCCAGCAAAGATGACATAATTCTTAGCAATAGGACCAACAACCCAAAGCATACTCTGGGGACCAATTGTTTTGTTATACCATCGCTTCCAAAAAGGTTGAGCTACCTCACTAGGTTTCTTATTCAGGAAGCCTGCCTTTACAGCTGGACCTGATTTAACAACTTCCCCACTACCACTCGTACTGGCTTCTGATGCCTTTGCACGGTTGACTAGGCCAGCATTCTTACGTAATGATTCAATTGCAGCTACCTTTCGCTTACTAACCTCATTGAGTGCTTCGTATAAAGAATCTCGCAGATCATTACTTGACGGAGTGTATTCAAGCTGGATAGTAAGTGTATATAAAGGAAGTTGGATTGTGGCTGCAGCTTTACTTTCATCTTGTGCGGGTGACTCCTTCTCTACTGACTCATCACTTGTTGTTGCAGGGGCTTCATCTTTCTTTTCTTCAGTCTCAGTTTCTTCTTCAGGTATATCTTCTTTCTTTTCATCAGTCTCAGTTTCTTCTTTAGGTGCATCTTCTTTAGGTGTATCTTCATCATCTTTCTCTATCTCTTCCACTGCATCTTCCCATGATTCACTATCAGCAGTGATATCTACCTTTTTATCTTCTTCCTTTTCTACATCATCTATTCCCTTCTCTGCAATAATTGCAATCTCGAAAGTCGTAGTTTTCTTCTCTCCGCCCTTCCTCCACAGTTCCATGTCTTGACAAAGTGGTAATAAATCATGTGCAGCTGATACCAATTTAGTCGATGTATCTTTACTACTATATGCCTCCACTGTTAGTAATGCATTAGATGTTTCCACAGATTCAAATATTGCAAGACTTTCTTCGGCAGTAGGATTTAATGGATCAAATAGCTGTGTAATTGTACGTTCTTCGATAGGTGAGGATAGATGCACCTTAAATGTTGTAGGCGAATCATCATCTACAGTTGTATCTTCTTCACCACTACCTCCTTTTTCTGCTGATGTAGATTTCACTTTATGAACTGATACATTTAAACTATTTGAGTTGTTAGCCTTTGCTACTGCTGCCTTGATACCATTTTTTATTATCTTAATTTCTTCTTCACATTTCATTACTTCAATTCGAGACTTCTCCATTGCCTCTCGGGCCTCTTTTTCACTTGTATCCGACATGATTGATTGCAGTTTAATTACTAATTGATATATTAGGAGGGTTGGTTATAGGTCAACTAAGAGAGTATGTATATTGAATGGTATATTGATGCAGGAGTGGTTTAGAAAAAAATATGAGAATGTTCGGGGTGAGACGACGGACAGACTTTATAGTTTATTCAGATGTGTTGCTAATTTGTTGTTACTAAGCATTATGTTCACTCTTTCTTTCTTCTTTCACAACAAACTGCACACTCACTCTCCCCGCCCCCAAACCTCCAACTCACATACTTTCTTGGTTAGTACTACTGCACCGCTCCAAGCGATATACAGAGTACCACCTTATTCATCCGAGAGGCAGAGCGTTTTATCCCCTTGAGGCCCAATTGTACGACAGTAAGTGTTCAAATATGGCTCTAGCATCTTGTCACTATCAGGGTAAGTGATACGAGCTGTGATTGCTACACGATATCCCTTCCGAGGATCGGCAGTGGGTTGTTCTTTTCCTTCCTCAAAGACTGGTGTGTGAAAGATACCATGCTGAGCATGCGACTGAAGTCCAGCTCTTTGGACATGTACCATACCGTGGTAAGTTTGACATCCACGCGCTGCATTGTACAACGAATCGTCTTTGAAACGAGGTGTGAAATTCAGGAGCGGTTTCCACAATACTAGCTCCTTGCCGTTGTCCTCATCTGGTTTTTCATAGTATACCGTCGTGACGACTGGTTGTTTCCCCACTAGTGGAGCATTCTTCGCCTTGAGATTTGCAATTGTGTCCTGATGATAATGAAATCCCGACCGTCTCAAGTTCAAGCCAAAGATCAAAGTATTAAAGCCGGGTGCAGGAGGCTTGGTCATGTGAACCAGCTCATATACAACGTTGTGACCACGGCAAATCTTGTCGGTAAGTGGAGTGTGGGGATTGCCTTTGATAAGTTTCAACTTATCTTCTTGTTGGCCAAGAATGTACGGACCACCATAGGCCTTGATAAAAGCATCACTTGAACGGTAACACCAAAACTTATCAGACTCCATTAGATGACGAACTTCTCCCAAGGTTGTATCACTCCACACGTTAGTAACGCCGTGAATAGCATCTTCAAGCACATCGGCTGCTCGTGCCTTCTGACTTGCCGATATTGAAATCTTTGGCAACAAGTCGAGAGCGCCAGTAACACACCACACTGAAGGTGGCTAGAGTAAGAGAGTAGTAGATTAACAGTGAGTAATACATTTGCCAACATTAAAATGTAAACATCTGATTATAGAAGAGATTAATAACTCACTTTCAAACCCGTATTATCTTGCCACCATCTTTCATCATTGGCCTCTCCATATCCGAGGCTGTCTAAAAAGTCTTGGCTAGGTGGCCAAGTAACCACACTGCCGTCTGCATTCTTCTTCCAAGGTAGACTCTCCAATGTTGTTATATCAAACTTGCATGTAGTCGCAGTCTCGGAGTCCTGATCAGTAATACCTTTAGCAAGCACTTTGACTGCCTGATTTGTAATAGTAACACTATTCTTCTTGCAGTACTTGACTTCTCGTCGAGTTGTAAGTTTGGACTGGATACGAACAATCCTTGGCAGAATTACTGATACAAAGTCCTCTCTCTTATTGTCGTCGAGTAGATTGACAGAGCATTTGATAATCATAATATTATCCTTTTGTTCTTTCAAAGATACATTGTCCAAACTAATAATATTGGAGTCAATTGATTGCGCAATTTGTGCTGCCTGTTCCTTAGCAATATGCCCAACAGTGCCTCCTTTTCCATTTTGAACAGCAATAGCGTTTGCATCTTAAAAGACAAATGAGACCAATAATGAGATAGGAAATTATACATACCATAAGTGTACAAAACAACAAACTTACCATACAAATTCTTTACATCTCTATGAAGAGACGAGCTCTCAAGTGATTCGAGATTTTCTTTGTGATACTGTAAACCCCGAACTTTCAATAGCACATCGAACGAAGATTGACCTGGTTGTAATAGAGGAGCAGTAGTCTCTTCACTTTTCGTAGGAATTGATTCCATGTATTCTTTAGCGGTTGAGAAACCCCCCTGCCAGGGAGACTCTTCAGTTTTGGTAGGAATCGATCCCGTAGTCTCTTTGGCGGTTGAAAATAAATTAGTATCACCCCGCATAACAGGAGACTCCACTGTTTTCATAGAGATTGTTTCTCTTGCCTCCATAAACATATTATGATTGGTAGTAGAGTTTGATACCTCCTGCCGGCGTTCATCTTTATTGGTAGTAGTATTTGTTACACCACCATCACCCACTGCTGCATTATTGGCACCATTCATAAATTCACTTGCGGTGGAGAAACCGCAGAACTTCTGCTTTTTTGGAGATGACATCGTTTATCAACAAAATCTATATAATATTGTATCTTTGGAAACCGATTATAAAATAAATAATGAGTTGGTGATATCCTAGACGATCCTGAGCGATCCTAAACGATACAAACCTTTTCACAGCCTATCGACACAAATGAATACGGATATAACTGAGCAAAGGCCTCACTGCTTGCCTTATTATGTTATCAAAGTCAACCTGCTAGGAACAACTATTTGGCAACAACTACACCAAACCAACCCTTAAATGTGAATGAATTATTAGCGATACAACGCAATTGTTGTCTCTGCCTCACAATCATTCCACTATCACCCTTACCTCTATCTCCTTTTGTTTCCCTCTATCTAATTAATATATATCAACATGAAGTTACTTGCTTTCCTCTCTACTCTCGCAACTGTATCTGCTTTTACCCCTGCCAATGTTGGCCGGACTACATCATCGCTGTTTATGAGGTTAGTTTATGTTTTATTACATATTGTATGTTGATGTTCTTTGTGCTGCTCTCTGACTAACTACATCTATATATCATATTATATCAGTGATGAGGCCAAGGTTGCAGGAACTGTTAAGTGGTGAGTAGAGAAACTATACTGTTATATTTTGACTATATATTGCAACTTTGAATTTCTACTTATACAACTCCCAATCTCACACATATCCCTTTCTGTACTTGAAATTATGTATTACTTGCACTGACGAATAACAATAAATATGAAAATATTAAAGGTTTGATACAGCCAAAGGATACGGGTTCATTATCCCCGACGATGATTCTGGAGATGTATTTGTTCATCAAACGTCAATTAATGTTGAAGGATTCCGTAGCTTGGCAGAGAATGAATCAGTAGAATTCAGGGTAGAAATAGATAACAACGGAAGAAAGAAGGCAATGGATGTTACTGGTCCCGATGGTGCTGATGTCAAGGGAACACCTTATAATCCAAATGAAGACTTCGAAGATTGGTAAACAGTAATTGATGTGGGGGTGAAGCTAAATTATTAACACAGCTATGGGTAATAGAATATTGAAAGAATGATGCTGCAACTTGGGATACTTGGATATCAGATTTGATGAGAGAATATAAAAGGGGTTTATCAATAATGGGAAATCTTATGTGTGGGTTTATCCACATTTCTTTTTATAACATACACACAGAGTTAAACGTGTGTGTTATGTCGAGGATTAGTGTACACTATCACAACTCCATAATGCTTAAATCAGTTTTTGTGTCAAGATGATAACATATCTAGATTATATCCCTACACTTTACTGCCCTACATACAGCCAAGACAATTTATAACAATAGCAGATTCTCTACTTGAGTGCTCCACGATACTGAATAAGAGCGCTGTTGAAGCGCATTTCAAGATTATCAGCTTGCTCTTCGGTAGACAAAGAGTCAAAATAGGTTTCTTGGACGATCTCAACAACTGGTTTGGGGTTCTTCGCTTTACGTCCTCTCTTCTTCTTTTTCTGAAGATCAATTGCCGCTTGCTTCTTTTCTTCATCTTCTTTCCTCAATGTCTTCAACAAGGTACTCTTCACGGTCGTTTTGTAAGACATTTCCATAGAGAGGACAACGTCTCGATCGGTAGTCTCACGAATAGACTTGTCTAGCTGATCAAGCCTCCAAATATTATATGCAATTGCAACTTGACTTGGGGTGATGTGCAACGCAGATCCAACCTGAGCGAGAACATTCTCTGGTAAGGGAGTAGTATCCGCTCCAAATAATTGGGCTGGCTGAGTAAACTCTGCAGGAATTAGAGGATTCTCTTCTTCAATGAGGTTGCTCACAAGGGCATAGTCAATTCGATTTCTCAGTGCCACAAATGCTGGGGCAGGAGACTCGACGAGGATCTCGCGGTTATCACCCACATCGTATGCAGCAAGTAACATCTCAGTTCCATGTCCTGCACGCTGATACGGAGGCAGACAAACAGCCTGACATACAGTCATTTGAAGTCCTTGGTAAAACAAAGTGACATATCCTACAAGAGAATACTTGGTTGCTTGTCCCTGACGATGTTGCTCAAACAAGTAGAGCACTTTCCAATATCCTCCGTCAGCCTCGATGCCACTTGTCACTCCCACTTCAATACGAGATGCAATTTCAATAAACCAGGGGGCAGCCCTCTCCACTTCATCATGGTACCTCCTTCCATCCTTATCTGTTCTCATATCAGCCAAGGTCAGCACAAAGTTTCCCTTGGCTGCCTTCTTCCTTCCCTCGGTCGATGGGCCTTGGATACCACCACTACTTGTGACGCTCATATCCGTTTTCTCCCTTGAATATCCACCAATCACTTTGCCAACTGGTTCATCCAAATAATCATTCTCAACCTCGGCAATAGAATTAATACTTGACGATAAAATCTTAAAGTCGGTACTGTATTCATCCTTGACTAGAATTGATGTCACCCCTGGCAGACCGGCAGCGATTTGGGTTACGAGCCTGTTGACACTCATCCTCTCAGATGCTACAATAGAAGACGATGGACTAATTGTTCCATTTCCTCGAGGGGATTCGACAACTTCCTCATCAGACGAAGGACTGTCCGATACATCAGTTACCTGTCTAGCGGGTGAAGGTCTCTTTGCTTTAACAGGTCGGCCACGTCGTCGTTTACCACCACTTCCATTTACCTCTTCTCCGGGTAGAACAGCACCATCAGCAGATAAATCTTTTTCCAACGAAAACAACACGGATTCCTTTTGTAAACTTGCCCTCTTGGGAGATGATCGTTTGCGTTTCCTCCCTCCTTGCTGCTGCCTACTAGTAGCGCTACTCGTCGGTACTTCATATTCCTCACCATCGTTTTCATCATCTCCATCCCATGAAACGCCCGACAAGGAATCTTGAGATGGTTTCCTACTAAACCGCGACGAATCTGCACTACCCTTTGCTGTGGTGATAATTGATACTCTACGAACTTTCTTTGCTGATTTGGGTGGCCGTCCTCTTCCCCTCTTTACCTCAGGTTCTTTAGGTAGAGGAAGAGGAACAGGTGAGGGTTTTGCTTTTGGTGGACGTCCCCGACCTCTTTTTACCTCAGGTTTCTCCTCCTCGGGAAGAGTATCAGGTTTTGCTGCTTTTGGTGGTCGTCCTCGTCCTCTCTTCTTCACTGGTGGCGGCGGTACAACCCCATCCCGTTCACCAGTCTCCTTCGTACTCCTACCAGCCGCCTTGAACATGTTATAATGACTTCCACACATGTCATCCTTCTGAGACCGGCGGTTATGGCCACACCCCAAAACTTTACACAACTGATGTCCCTTTGGTTTCTTAATCCGATCTCTATCTGGTAAGATTTTCAAATTAAACACTTGTGTTGGACATAAGACATCAGAATCATACGCAAGAGATTGTTGTTTGCCTTCTTCTACACACTGTTTTCCCTTTCCATCTGATGATTTCCTACTAATAACAGCAGAAGCAGCAGCACAAAATTCCCCAGTCTGTGAATTTCTACCAGCCATCTTAAATAGTGTAAAATGACGCTTACACAAATCATCTTTCGAGGGACCAGATCCAGCCTTTGTACATCCCTCAATCTTACAGCAAGCATGTCCCGTTGCCTTTCGTGGTCTGTCTTTTAATTCTAATAACTTCAATTTTGAAACCTCATTCAAAGCCTCGAGACAGATATTCTTGGGCGCATTAACATCCTCTTCAATCATTTCATAATCCATATTATTAACATTATTCTGTTCTTGAACTGGAGGAGGTTCATTTGTATTAACAACTTCAACAATTAAACAACTCTTCCTACAACTAGGTGCTAATCGTACCTGTATAGATAATGTATATCCCGCAATATTATGATGATTAAAAGATCCATGCTGTTCACCCAATTTTAAATGTTTAGCAACTAATTCAGCCTGTTGTACACCCAAATTGGTAGGTTTATATCCCAAAATTTGTTCATTTGTAAAGAATTGGTGTGTATATACTGGTTTGAATTTATAGACTGAATTAGTTGTTGATTTACGCCATTTAGTCATGGTTTGTGATGAGATTGGTTGTGCTGCACGTTTTTTATGACCGATTGTTGTGGTTAGTTCAAGTGTTGACGTTGTTGAGGATTGTTGTTTTTGGGGTGGACGTCCTCTACCTGAATAATTTGTGGTGGAAGAAGAATTTGGTAGTTCAAGTGTAATGCATGCTGCAGCTGATGACATTCCTGCATATTGTTGTTGCTTTTGTTGCTGTGGTAGACCATCTGAGGATGTTGATGTATTACTAAATGCCAAATTATTATTCGTGTCAAGCGATGAAGAACGTCGTTGTTTACGAGAATTATTAATGGTGGGAGGATAAGCATGGATTATATCATAATCAGATTTAGATAGAGTTGAATTACTGGTTGTATCACTCATGTTTGATTTATGATTTGTCACGTGTACCGATTCAGCATTGGTGGAATTTGTTGATGACTTTGGTGTGTGCTGTCTATCACGCTTTGCCCTTCGTCTTGGTGACATGTCTAATAAATCCATGATGGGTTACTCAATGTTACAATAATTAACACGGTTATTCTATTTCTATTCCAACTTTATTGATCTAAAACACGCCTCAACCTCTCAACTTATTGTGTGGACTCAAAGATCTTCTTTCGATCTTTCGCACATTTGCGGGACAAAAGGATACCAAACGGTATCCTTCAATATGGATGCGCAACGAAAACAAAACAACATGACAATTTTGTGCACCGATCATTATGAGAGTTTGTTCATGTGAGTTTCATGCATTTTTTTTCAGTCACTCGATTTGACGACTACAAGTTACATAGCCTACGTTTTGCGGCGTAGGAAGCGCCCCTTCTATTAGTAATATCAATAACGATAGTTATATTGCAGCTATATTGCAGCTTATTATACCAGTAACAATACTGAGTGTTTATATTGCAGGAAAATATACATGAAAAAAGTTGTTGACACTATTATAATATGACATCATGCGAATTAGAATGAATTACAGATAGAAGGCTTATTGATGACATTTGCAATATCTCCGAAATTAATAATATATAATGTCGCCCTTTTGCAATTCATAACAGTATATTGAGAGATTATAATGATAATGCAACACCTCCAACGATTGAGAATGTCAACAACAACACTACTCTTCGTTATAATATGTCTATCCATTATTATTAATCCGACATCATCTCAAGGAGAAGAAGTATATGATGCAACACTCGACTTTTGCTGCGGTAAAGATTGGCAATCAGCCGCTAATTCATGTACACATAATTGTCAATCTGGTAATGATTCGGATTGTATAAACTTATTAGGTATAGGGTATGAATGTTTCAAGTTTACTGGATGTAAATACAAGATTGATAATGATGGTCAAGTTGTTGATGAAGTACAAGAAGTAATTGATAAAGTAGAGGATACAATAGTGAATGCGGGCACTTCAAATTACTGCGGGGATAGCTGGACAGACGCTATGCTTACATGTGGTAGGCCCTGTGCAAGTGGCGGTAACAATGAATGTCTTGGTGATGGTACTTGCTTTGCGGCTACAAACTGTCAAGGTGAACTGCAAAGATTAATAGCAGATATGCTCGTTACACTTCTTGGTAGTGACATGCAAGAGATGCAAGGAGAGGATAGTGATGTATTGAAATATACACTCTCAAAAACCCTACGAAATATTGTAGAAGATCAAGGAGTGGCACTTGATGATGTAGACTTGGGTGAACAATCTCTTATAACTCGAAGAGAATTGGAAGAACGATATCATCAAAGAAGTTTGATTGGATGGCACGAAGACGGAGTACACATGAAGGTCAACAATATTACTCAACGAATGCTACCCACCGGATCATCCGCCTTGGATGTTTCCATGACAATATCTGGTAATTACCGCCCCCCTCCATATATAATTTTTGGCAATATCGTGGAGGATTCAATCAATCGACAGGGACAGAAGGTAGTATCCACACTACGAGAACGAGGAAGTCAAGTAGGCAGAACTTACTTTGAACGAGTAGAGGGAATTGAAGCTCAACAAAAGGGAAATGTGACCCCACGACCATCACGTAAACCAACACAGAGGCCGACACTATCACCAACAACATTTCAAAGTATGAAACCAAGTATTTCGCCTTCTGAAGGTATAAAAGCTGAGCCATCCTCTGCGCCAAGTTTAGATCACTTCCAAGAAATTGTAACAGGTAGTCAAGAAGATCTTGAATTGGGCGGAACGACTACATCATCTTATGGATACATCTTCAATGTCCGTACAAAGGAAAACTCCGGCGTTGTAATGATTGATGGTTTTGACTTCTATACTGAGAGCACTGAAGATGTGAACTTTGAACTTTGGACGCGATTAGGATCATACTCCGACTATAAGGGAACATATGACGGGTGGGATCTCATTGCCAGTGGCACTACTCAGGGCAGAGGTCTAGGAAGATATACTTCCATTCCTGAAGAAACTTTTACTCCGGTGTCCATCCCCGGTGGTGGTGGAGAGACGGGTACTCGAGCTTTCTATATTACAACTGATACTAGAGACCTGGTATACAAGATTGGCGAAGGAACCTCGAGTGACGAACTCGTCCAACAAGAGTCCGAAGATATAGAAATCTATCAAGGAGAGGGTGTGCTTTTCTATCCTTTTCCATCCTCGGAAGAAGCGTTCTTTTACAGAGGACCAAGACAGTATTTGGGTACGATTGCGTACAATCGACTGCCCTGCAGTCCTTATAGTTTGTATGGTCAAGTCTTAGAACTGGAAAGCGACGGTGGATGTCCTAAAGTACCGACAACTGCACCAACGATATCAAATGAGCCTACGGTTATACCTCCGACTAGCTCTCCCACTCTTGAGATATCGACTAGCTCTCCTGTTTCGAGTAGTAGTGCTCCCATATCATCTCAACAGGAGAGCAAGGTGACTGAGACTCCAACTATAATGAATGAAGGCAATCCAACATTGACACCTACCAATCCAAAGCCATCTGCATCGCCATCAACTTCAGCCCCTACCCCAAGTCCTATTGTATCAATGAAAGTCAATATAAGAACTCTGATTCATAATATACCCGCAAGAGACATGACAGACCAAGAAGCGACCAAGTTACTCGAGACACTGGAAACATTTCTTGTTCACAATACCGAGGAGACGTTGGTAATCGTCGGTCTTGATCTTTGGCATCATAAAATGGTATCTGGAGAAAGTATCTTCAAGTCGTCAAGAGGCAATACTCGAGCACTAAAGTCAAAACAGGAGGAAGAGATCTCAGTACCTTCAGTTAAAATCACTTACATTGTACGAATATCAGTTGCTAGAGTCTTCCCTTTGAATTACTTGGCAACCTGATCACAGCGACTATTGATGAGTATGAAGAAGAGCTTCTCCCCCTTTTGAATGAGCAGGCAGTATTTTATACCTATTTCAAGGAAATGGACAAAATAGAAAGTTCAGTCGTTATAGGACAATTAACAAACCAACCTACGCGCCAGCCTACTATTGAAGGCCAAGAAGAATTGGTAATAAGCACCGCTGACAACGAAGAGGTAACCCAAGAAAGTTACAACATAGTTGTGACAGTCGGGGCTTGTGTTGGACTACTTTGGATAATCTTGTCAGTGATAAGTGTGTCGTATCTATTGAAGAGAAGAGCTGAGATGAAGGAAGAACATAATATGGAGCATCTGCTTTCACAAGATAAAAATGGTCGCCAAATGGACACCGCAGGAGTTGTTTCCATGGAAGAGGGTCAGATAGAAGATCAGTCTAACACATCAGATGTTATTGACGAGGAGAATCAAAAGCCGAGTGAAGGTGCCGTTGTTGTGAAAGAAAAGGAGGTTGACAATAAAGACAAACGAAAGAAAAGGAGATTCACAATAAGTCGTCTGCCAAGCAAGATAGAAGAGACTGAACGAAGACGAAAGTCAAGAAAACCTATACAGTCGCTGAGGTCTAGTCTGACTCGGAGACCCAACACATTGAACAACAAAAAGAAGCATTATAGAAGTAGGGGGTATCAAGTCTAAGGTCAAGCCTTAAAAGAAAGAAAGGCCCTGCCACTGGAGACAAACCAACAAAAAGCAGGAAAAGAATACCTTCCAGTGTTAGAAGGAGACTGAGTATAGAGCAGGCCATACCCTCAAGAATTAGGAGGCGACTAAGTATAGAACAGGCCATACCATCAAATATAAGGAGGCGTCTGAGTATAGATCTAGACCAGGCAAGGTTCCGACTGAGTGTAGACACAAACGCCGCCGTCGTATTGAAAAAGTCTAAGCAGCAGTCAAATGGCCTAAAGAACAAGGAATCTATAGTGTAGAATAACATTGCAAAAGCTACTTGAACTTATTTGGCTGTCTAGACTTCTCCCCAGCAAGTCTTTCTCATATCCAACCCCAATAAGAACCTTGTTCCTCTTTACAAATCAACAACACGTCCCAACTTTTGAATACGATTTAATAACAAATCACCCTTCTGAATCATCTCCTGATACCTAGCATTTTTCCAATCAGGACGATTCGTTTCGACCACCCCACCATACTTATCAATCTTGGCAGTTAATCGTCCGGCGGCAATGAATCGGCTTAATTGTACATCCAAAAAGTCAGTACTAACTCCAAAACTCTTGGCCATACTCTCGAGTGTCACCGACTGATACGAATCGAGGAACTGCTGGAAGGCTAATACGTGTAGTTCACGAAGGAGGTATCCAGCATGAGGTTGGAGGTAACGATTGGCAATTAGATGAGGCTGGAGGTCAACGAGGGCGTGCAAGTATGCCTTATAATCACAATCGTACAGGGTGTTGGCTAGTTGAAGCTGTGAAGATAAAAAAAATGAATATTAGATGGGGAAGAACATAAGTTACTACTTCGGCAACACAAACAATGCATACATGAATAAAACAAATAACTTACCACCACGGGAATATCATTAGCAACCTGAAGCACCTCACTACCATCAATAATACTCTTCTTCAACTCAGTCCGTTTCAAATATAACAAATTGGTAATAATCGCATAGGTAATAAATTCCGGATAATCACATAATTCCGTACATGAAAATGTTGCAATACCTTCCACTAATAATTTACTTGCACCTTCCATATCACGAACTAACATCATTGATAATGCCTGATATACTTTTAGACGATTACGACGATCCCAATCACCACCATTGGCAATTGCCTTTTGTGCACCCTCCAATACTTCCTTTAACTTTTTATTATCATTCCAAAATGAACATACACGTGCCATTTCTAGATGGGCGTCTAACTTTTTACCGGATGATAATTTAGGTAATGATAATACCTGTTCGTATGCTGTTAATGCAGCGTCTTTTGTTGAGGTGCGTGCTGAATAACGTGCAATATCCATGTAGGCATGTAAGACTTCCATATCACCAGCCTCATCCTTGGCTTTTGTTACGGCATCATTGAGAGTTGATAGTATACTTTCATGATGGGTTGATAGTTTATTGAGATCATCTTCTGTTAGTGCATTAGATGATGAAGTGTATCCAAGTGATGATTGTAATTGACGATAGAGGGATGGATTTAGAAGTGGTTCATCTTCAGGATTGGTTTCTTCAGTTTTATCTGCTGCCTCGACACCTTCCTCACCCTCACCACCAGCAGGCTTGTATTTCATCTCATTAATCTTAATAGCCTCCTCCAAACTATTAGAAGCACCAATACCAACCCTACTCATTACTTTATCCAATAACTCGGTTGGTTCACATCCAATAATTGATGTAGCATCACTAACACTTAATTTGTTATTATGTATCATGTTTAATCGGTGTATATCCTGTGCTAATGACATTACAGGATGGAGTGATGAATCTTCAGATGATGCTGATGGTGTTGCATTTGACTTCTTTGGTTTGGTTGCTGTTGTTTTGGTCTCCTCAGCAGAGGTATCAACCTCATCGATGTCCATTTTGGGGGCCATTGTTGTTTTGTGTGTTTGGTGTATTGTTTATTAGGTTATAGGGCGGACTTTAACGGGGCTAGTGGCAAAATTGGATAAATATCTATACGCTGATTAATATAGGATATGAATAGATATAATAGATCTATTGCAGCCGTCTACTACAATAATGCTGATCTAAACTGAACCACTAAGAGGGAAGATAATCCCTTGGGCTGGGCTCAGTTGGGCTTCGTTTTATTACACATGTAATAAAATGAGAAGGGTCTAGTGGTACCAAGTTTATTTACCCCTTGCTAGTTTTTTACTATGTAGCGAGTAACGAGTAGCAGCACAAACTAATAACTCTCTATTGCAATCCCTTATACCTTAATACTATACTATATATACGCAACACCTAAATACCAAATATGACTTCTCTTGGTCAACGCGTGGTAATAGCCGCATCCAACACGGCACGCAAATTAGGTCAAGGACTTGACAATATTGGTAAATCAATGGAGGTATGCAAATATACTGAACGTTTAGTACCCTCAACACGGTTCGTTGCAGTTGATGGTGTATCACCTACAGTATCTCCATTAACAGCCTTCGTTGCACCCAGTGCATCAGTCATAGGGGATGTAACACTCGGATCAAACACAAGTGTATGGTACGGTGCCACAATTCGTGGTGATGTACATAAGGTATCAATTGGTGATAATACATCAGTGGGCGATAGGGCAGTTGTACATGTTGCTAAAATCCAAGGTGATTTTCCATCAATTATTGGTAATAATGTTACAATTGGTGCAGGGGCGATTGTACATGCGGCCACACTTAAAGATGGATGTGTCATAGGTCCATCGGCACAAGTATTAGATGGATCAATAGTTGAGAAGAATGCAATTATCGGACCCGGTGCGGTGGTAACACCCGGATCTGTAGTAAAAGAGGGTGAATATTGGTTAGGTTCGCCTGCCAAGATGGTACGTAAGGTATCCGCGGAGGAATTACAAACATCAACATTAAATTCAACAGATACACTTGACTTGGCACGTATTCATGCTATAGAATGTGATAAGGATTTGGCACAATTAACGAAAGATAAAGAGGTATATGGAGAGACTATGTATCGTGATCCTGATTATTGGCAACCAAGTGATGATAAGGATCCAAGTGATGTCTTGGGACAGGGAAGTCCTGGTCTTATTTTTGATAGTGTATTGACAAATCCTGAGGAGGGATTAAAGTTGAAGAGGAAACAGGCAATGGAGAATAAGTAAAAAGGCAAGTCCGACCTTGGTATTTAATATTGGAGGGGAACTTTCTTCCAATAGTAATACTTTGAGGAAGAGAAGGTGAAAGTAGAGGGAGAAAAATATTTATATGGTTACGCTATGGGCCATATGTTGTAAAAATAGAAAGCAGTTATAATTAACCATCATTTTGCTATTAGCAAAACTTATTGTATGAGGGGGAACCACTAAGCATGGATGTAGAGACTAATAGAGTAGTGGTTAGTGGTATCCTTTTCCTTGATAGATACACCTAAGTTTGAAAAAGCACTCTGCATGGATTATCGCTAAAATAGGTATGCCATGGTGTAAAAATGCTATTTTCAGCGATGACTATTTTTCTCTGGACTCCCTATTAAGTTATTGCAATAAGCAATTACCATGATGTGGTGCCGTCGACGGAATAGGAGCCGCCGGAGTACACCGATGCGAGTGCCTGCCGTATGGATGTTTAGTAGGCACCCATAGGCGTATATCGATACGCCGGTAGCATGGTTAGAGACCGTTTATAGCCCTCGAAAGGACGCTAAATAGTGCATCATCGTCGATTGATGTGGTTAAGGGTCGCGGCGTCGAACGATATCGCCCGGCATCATGATATGACCACCCTACATTCTTTATATGGTCATAATAAAGGACTCGACGCGGCCGGACGTCTATTCTGATGGTCTATATGCATTGCAATCGGAGTATTAGTATGGTGACGATAGGTGGCTGGTCTACCTAATGGGCTATAACTAGTTAACTATAAATATTTATTCTAGTTTGCCGGTAGATTGGCATATCTACTACTGGTTATTAAGAGATATCACGTGTCAAACTAGAATAAATATTTATATTGAATGAGCATCGGCCGACCTCGAATGGCCTATTATCATGGTTGATACTATTTTTGTGTGAGAGGATACTATTTTACCTTGAAAATTCATTTTCATTTGCATTTTTTAGAGCTCATAACCTGAGAGGCAAAGTGCTTTGGGGTACAGGATACCAACTTAGGTGAGATACTGATATATAGCGGTATCCTTACAAAAACATCAAGTAGCAACAGCGCGGCTAGGTATGTTGAGAGTTGCATCTATCTATTTTAGTATCAAACTACACCATTGATATTCCTAAGAATGAAGATCTTTTCACTACTATTAATGCTTTGTTTGGTGACAATTCGGTATAGTCGCTCGTTTCAACATGTAATACAGAAAAGAGTCAAAACTAGACTTTGTAATGAAGAGCAACAAAATGGTATGGAAGAAGCGTTTGCTTCTCTCGAGGAATTGACACCTGATATGTTAAAAGAGAGTATAAATAATGAATATTCATCAAAGCTAAAGTATAGTAGAACAGATGATACAGCTGCTACAAATATAGGGAAATCCACTAAAGAAGAAGTCGAATTGTATCTCGAGATGCAACAAGAAATGGAAGGTACTATTATACAGGAAGAAGAAGGTGTAGAACAGAATGTGGATATAGAATCATTATATACTGAAGAAGAAGAAGACTCGGAGAAAAGTGACTATCCTTGGTCATCTATAAACCCAATTCTCAGACTTAGAGGACAAGTTGCAACAGGTAAGTTTATGGTGTATGTTGTATAAAGACATAACTGAATCATATCAGTAATGTGCATGATATGTATTATCTTTTAAAATGTCTAAAGTGGATATACTATTGATAACATATAATATTAAACAGGGTACGGAAGAGGAGGCAAGAAATTAGGAGTTCCTACCGCCAATGTAAGTTCAAAGTAATGCTGTACTCCTGTTGTACACATAACGTGTACTCCTGTTGTATACATATCTTTATCTGTGTTACTCATGAGTAATTCATTGAAATTTACACATACATACAGCTACCATCATCACTATTTCAAACTGCATTAGAAGATATATCAAATGGTGTTTACTTTGGCTGGGCTGTGATTGAATCAGCATCATCAAATAAAGGAAGAAATATACCAATCAAAGCCGTTGTCAATGTAGGCTATTCACCCACATTTGAAGGAAAGGAGAATCAAGAAAAGATAGTAGAAGCTCATTTGATAACAAAGAGTAGTCCAATGGAGAAACCAGAGACATCTGATGATGGAGAAAGTAGTGACAATATAGATGAGATCGAGGGAGACTTCTATGATGAAACTTTAAGATTGCAACTGATTGGATACCTCCGAGCTGAACAAAAGTTTAATTCATTCCCTGAGTTGATTGCGCAGATACATCGTGATATTGGTAATGCTAATTGGGCACTTGATTCAATGCCATTTGTGTTCTCAAAGGAAGATAGTTTCATCAAGGATGGAGTAGGAGTAGAGTGGATAGGATCTAGTGGCGGTGATAGCTCTGCAAGCTGGGAGTACGAGACCTGGTAGTAGACATCATGTATACAATAGAAATGATACAGTATAACTCAAGTTCTTCTATAATCACACTTTATTACCTTATACACTCAACTCAAACATAAAACACATACTATGTGCAAACCACTCCGCGCCTAACCAGGCGCATCAAAGTCCTAGGAGGAGCATATCATCCAGCTGCGGAGCCAATCTCCTAGGAAGATTTCTCGCAACATTCTCAAGTCTTCGTAGTCCACCTATTCCATCACTACATCCTAATAAAGCACCTCGATAATACCATAGACATGCCTCCTCATGGTCCATATTAACACCCCGTGCTTCCTCAAAGTGCTCACCTACTGAGTAATGCGAGGCAGAATGACCAAGATTCGCAGCTTTGCGATACCAATCTAATGCTTCATCATCGGAAGCCTCGACACCACAACCAAGTTCATAACATAATGCAAGCTCTGCCATAGATGATACATGACCTTTCTCTGAAGCTGCCTTGAACCATTGAAATGCAGCCACTACATCAATTGGAATAAGATTATTGGACTGAGTAGGATATTCATATATCAAGGCAAGTTTGTGAGCCGATGCTACCGAGTTTGTGAGATGATATGCTTTTGTTAGATATTGCAGAGCCGCTGTTGGATTGGGCTGTGATAGGCCGGTGCCTGATAGATGACATTCGGCTAATTGAAGCAGAGCTGCCTCATCTGCTACTGTTTTGCTGCTGTTGTCTGAGCTGTTGTCGATATCACTTGGTAGGAGACTCTTGCTTTGTTCTTCTTCCGATGACTGAGATACTTCTACTCCAGACATTAGTGTAAGATACTTGATAGCAAGCGCTTCATTCTTTTGCAATCCTCTGTTATTCTTTGGTCTTATGTTACTGCCACTATCTTCTGATGTATTTTCTTCCTTCTCATTATCACTACTACTTCCGTCATACTTATCATCTCCGTGTAGTAAACACATACTAAGTTCCCACATTGCCTCTCTTCCACCATAGATTGCAGAATCATGCACAATATTCTTCCACTTTGATTGTACACATGCCAACTTTGCCAAGTCACCCCAATCACAAAATTGTGTTAGACATTTGTGTAGTAGTTCTGGTGGTAGAGTTTGTAGAGTAGGTGTTGTTTGCTCGGTTATTGTATTAGTTGTGCTTGTTGTTGGTGTATCATCATTCTCGTCATTGGAGAAGTAGAGTGCAGGCAGGGAAGGAGTTTGCATAGTACTTCTTTGTGTAGGAGATACCATATTGATAGCTGTCATTATATGAGTAGTATTTGCAGTCAATATATGTTTTAGTTGCTTTTATAATATTATGTGGTCGAGTTGTTCTCCGTCGTTGGTGATGAGGCCAATGCAAACAAATCGAAGAACACGTTGCCTCTCGCCTCTTTTACTGGTGAGGCCATCATTATTGGGTTCTGAATATCGTTTTAGTTTAGTGTTCTATGCCCCGAGATCGATCGAAGTGATTGATGTTGAGGAACACAATATCTTTGACATCATCATCAACAGCCTATTACATACACCTCTCTATATCATATATCCAGTCTATCAACACATATCTACTTTGTTTAAACAAAGTACCCTTATCAATCAGATATCAAGAATTTGCAATACCGACGATATCTCACATAATCAAAAACATATAAACACAAACACAACAAAAAGTATGCATCTATCCAGTTCTACTCTAGCTATTGTACTTGCTACTACTTGCAATGTTGCAACTGCATTCGTACCATCAAGTCTTTCCAGACAAGTTAATTCAATGGTACCTCTTAAAGGATACCTTGATGATATAACATCAGAACTATACGGTGAAGATAGTAATCCAAATCCAGAGGAAGAGAGTCGTGAGGCAACGAAGATGGACAAATCACAATTAGACCGAGCAGGTCCTGGATCATTCGCTGACTTTGTAGACTTCAATGAATTTGATGGAGGCGATGGACAAATGGGTGTTGCCGGAGATGGTACTGGTAATGCTCTAGAAAAGATGGATGACGTACCCCAACTTACCACATCAAAGAGCATGTCAGCTAAGAATGCATGGGGAACATCAACTGGATATGCAGACGAGTTACGTGAAACTGTTGAGGGTATTGATACTGCACGAGCACAACAGTTAGAAAACTGGGCTAATCAAAGAGAGGTTAGAGCAAAATCTCAACAAATGCAAGATATGGCTGAAGCCTTCGATGCACAACAGTCAAGTGCTGAGGAAGATTGGCGTACACTTGCCAAGTTTGGTGTGGAGAGGAATGAAGAATTTGATTTGGATGAAGAATTCGGACCTGTAACTGCCGGAGATGTAGAGGGAGTGATTGAGTTGAAAACTGCTCCTAATAGGGTTGCTACACACGACCTTCATGTGAGTATAGTTGCTATTTATGTTTTCATTTGCTTTATGTATATCATGGCATGACTGTATCTCACATATCTTGTTGTGTTTACTCGATAGCTCAAAAACCCATACATGGGTTTTGCAGGAAAGTCCTTTTAGTAGTTTGTCGTGGAATTTTGCTTTTCTTGCTCTTCAGTTGGCCTTAGTTTGCATTGTCACATGTTCTAACATGAGTTACTATCATCTCTCTTTCGTCATCCATATACTGTGAAACGCGCATCTTCAAGACTTCCGAGCAGCTTTTACAGCTGAAACACCAATGGATTGGACAATCGAACCTAGTGAAGGGTCAATTGGACGAGAGGAAACACACTTTACAGTCAAGTTTAAGCCACAGGGTCCGGGATCAATTGAAGGATACTTAGTTATTGAGACGGAAGACTTTAAGAAAACATGGCAAGTTCTCGGAAGTACCTAATATGAGCAATGAAGGAAATCATCATATCATCATAGGGGGTAGAAGAGAAGTGAAGAGGTGTATTGGAAGAGTAAGAGTAGGGCTACTTATTATGTGTCTATGCTAATTTAGGTTATCGTATGGGAGTGATATAGAGTAAAGTAAGCTTTAACCCCTGATAAAACTCACAAGTAGTATGTCAAAGATACCCTACCGTATCCTTCCTACTCTTCTGAACTTCTTTCTGCATAGGACAGGACGGAAGGGGGGACTAGTAGAACTAGCTTGCTCTATATCTACTTCCCTATCTCTGCGAGCCTCTCTCTTGGCTTGCTCTATTCATCCGCCCATGATCCGACTCGACCTTTGCTTCGCTACTCGGATGATGCTGGACATAGGATACCGGCGGGAAATTTTGAATCCGAGTGACACATCAACTAAAATAGCAACGATAATCAGCCTCTTATTACTACTACTAACAACTACGACTACACAAATCGATAACCATGGCAATTGAATTGGATACACCTATTTTGGTAAGGGAATTGTTGTTTGTTCGAACGGTGGATTTGCGATGACGATTTATTGCAATGATATTTTTTTTTCATTGCAACTCACTATTGATGTCACTCACTCTAATGATTTATTTGTTCTTCTATCCCAAACTAGGTTGGACTATTAGTCCTATTGGCAGCACTAGTAGGAGGTGTGGTTTACATGAAACAAAATGCACCCCAAAAGAAACCCAAAGCAAAGCGCACACCGATGAAGAAGTCACCCTATGACACTGTTTCATCACCAACTGTAACGCGAAAGGCAGCTAAGGGATCGGGAAGTGTGAAGACACCGGCGGGAAGGCGGTCGGCACGCATTGCCAGGAAAAGTTTAGATGATTAATATGCTAGTGGTGCATGTGGGAGGTGTTCGTTTATTAATCAACTATCTTCAACAATAAGTTTTGTCAGTGTTTAGTGTATCAAGAAAAAAAGTATCGGGGGTTATATTTCATAATTACATATTTAAGTGTATGGGAGAAGAATGCATAGAGAATGGATGCAAATCTATCGATTGAGTGGAGGAGTTTATCGGTAGCATTTCCATTATTACGAAAGCTAAGGGGAATTAATTTTATTGGGGCTAGGTGTTATTAATTATTGGGTACGGCATGTGATCAATATGTTGCGTTGTTTCGGAATATTTTAATGGAGAGGCAACAAGTAGTGAAGAAGTCGTCTTTTGAATGTTCTTACATCATAATTCCAAAGAGGGTGTATATTATAAGAAAGTTTCTATTTCTCCAAATGAAGTGTTTCTATCTATTATGTATCTTGTGAGTTGGTCTCTCTACTCATCTAGTTGTCATGTCTACTTATCTAGTTATCATGTTAAGACTCTACTACTAGAGAGATATCACAAGCCAAGTCAAATATCAATCCCCTTGGCCTTCTTTGACTGGTGGAGTGAATCGTCACTGGCTGTGTCAACTTTCCGCTTTGCCGAATCATTCTCTTTACCAACAGTAGCAGGAGACTTAGATTTCATTTTAGCTTTTCCCTTTGTAGGCCCGGGAGTATGCTGCGGCTGCTGCATATGACCACTAATCATCAATGTCAGCTCTTCTTTGTAGCCACCATCAATATGAGGCACGAGTTTCCTCCTGGGGATGTACTTCTCAAAGGATGGTAAATTGGTTTTTACTGTTGCTTTCTTACTTTCAGCTTCCTCGGTAGATTCAGATACTCTAGTAGATGATGCTTCAGACAGTTTGGCTGTCAACCTTTCAGATGTGCTTGGTACAGCATAGGGTAGCGAAGACGAAAAGATACGTTCCAGATTAATCACCTTCTTTCTGAACATATCGTTACTATCCATTGTATCAGGATCTTTCCGTTCTGTTTGTCCTAATTTGATCAATGGCTTTACACGACCATAGCATCTAAGTTCTAAACTTTCATTTGGATTGGTAGCTTTAAGCAATGGTAGTATGGGTGATGTGTCTCTCAATTGTTGCCATCCTTCTTGAGATCCTGAGGATTCATAAGTATCTTTGTATTCGCTCTCATTCTCATGCAGGTAGGGAATATAGCTCGATAGGAAAGATAACACAGCTAATGTATATTCTTTAGAATCCATAGATAAAGGAATGTCACCAGGTTTGGCAGCTAGGTGGACTGTGCGTACAATTTCAGCTGTTGATAAAATTGGAGTCGTCATAATCATCGGGTCTGAAGACTCTACTTGTGCTGTTGCAGCAGGTTGAAGAGGGGTAGTAGATGTATCAATAGTAGCTGAAAATGATGATATTGTAGCTGTTGCCGTATCAACACCGATTACAACAGCACTATCACTGTTTGTATCCTTCATAATCACATCATTATCCTTCTTCATCTCACTACCATCCTTCTTCTTATTCTTGTTGTATACCCCAGACTTGATATTCTTCTCTTCCTCGGGATAAGGTTGATCGAATAGACGCAGTATTGAACCAAATAACGATGTTTTGCATTCAAGAGTATGCTCTGCTACAGCTCGATCTGATAATCCCTTTATAGACAAATCTCTTGTAAAATCATCTCCAATTGTATTGTTACTTTTTGCATGTGTAGTAGACTCATGTGTTGGTGGCATCAGATTGGCATTTGCATCCTTTAATAGAGATTTTAGTATCTGTTTATCAGTATCATTATTACTATTATCTTGGATAAAGTTCTTTATCACATCAAAGCCCGATGGTATGCTTTGTTCATTAGATGTAGATTTGATGGGCTTTGTGTTTGCTTGTTGTTCATCTATACTCCAATTGAATGGCTCGGCAGACTTTATACCGAGACTGGTAAGAAATTCATCATCAGTAGAGGATATCACAGTCATGGTAGATGATGAACAACAAATAGATCAATAAATAAGCATTGATTCAGATTTCAGATTGATTTGATAATTGTTTTTCAGTTTTCAGATATATGGTGAAAACTCCTTTTGGGAAGGGAAGGAAGTCTAGATCATGTTGTCAGTCGAAGTCGGATGCATACTTCAATCGTACAAGTAATATATCTGACAGTGCATTAATGATACGAGCATATCATAATATCAATACGAGACCATGATGGTCACTTTTCTAAGATTTAGACTTCTACATACCTTAGAGCCCGACGCAACCTAGTTCATACTATCATACATAATATTCCACTTCAGTCCTGACAACATACTTGCATCGTTTCAACACTGGACTACCTTCATGTAATGGTGCTGAACATGTACCATGAGGGAAGACTAAGATACCACCACATACTGGTTTAACCGGGAATGCATTGAGAGTACCTTCATCATCTTTTTCAGGTACAAGGAAGGTTGTTTCGCCTCCATCAAAGTCTTCATTTAGATATAACAAGAATGTAAGACGAGACATTTGCCTCCCGCATTTGTTGTTGTTTGTTTCATCGGTTCTTACTTTGTCTGTCTGCTCAGCTTTCTCTTTACTGCCTTCATTCTCTGCCGCTTCAATCTCACTATCATCTCCTTCTTCTTTTTGTTGTATGAATTGCAATCCGTTCTTGTTCGTATCATCACAAACATCATATCGATAGACTCCCTTACTATCAAAACCAGAAGGTGGCCAAGCACCATCAATATGTGGGCGGTAATAACGTCCAGGAACATAGCGATAGAATCTAAATCTTCGATTTAGTCCAAGTGGGTGTAATTTTTCCTCTCCTTGTTTAGATTGCTTATATGATGGAAGGAAATCTTTTACTCTGTCAAATATTGTACGCTCCAATTTGTAATCAACTGCCCACACGCATGCATGTGCTAAGATACTTTCCCCTGGCTGGCCTGCTCGCGGTTCATCTGGATGATACCCTGCCGTTTCTGCAGCTGCTATGAGCCGATCACATTCGACTGATGATAAAACATTCTCCAATAAGAATGAGTCTTGAACATATGGGACTTTACTCTTTACAATTGAAACATTGTCATCATGATTGAGCATGTCCCAGTTTAATCCATTCAATGATGAGACTGTGTACGGAGTTCTGCCTTCTTCTAAATCCCTCGACTCGCTAGTATCTGATGTTGTTACTATTTCGAGATCGTATTTGTTGGGTGGTCGTCTATCTTCACCTTTTTCCAACCCGCATTGACGAAATATATCACTACGGCGATCCTTCTTTAGACTTGATTCCATTTGTATCATGCGTACACCATCTTCTCCTACTTGCATGCGTCGTACAAGGTCATGTTCTGTTCTAGTAATATCATTTTGTTCATTTGTTGCAATGTTGCTCAAAGTAGAGGCTTTCTGACGGCGATCAAATGGAGGAAACAGTCGAACTCTCCCACCTTCTTGCTTCATATTACCGATAGATGCTGATCTATTGACTCCTCCAAGCTGTGTCCATATAGCCTTTTCAGCATCGGCAGTATCAACAGGCAGGATAGATTCAGGTGAACATATACGAAGTATACCATCCAATACTGCTAATGCTAATGGATCATTAGTGCCGGCTGCATCCACTTGTCTTACCCATCTCTGAACGGTGCCAAGTTTAGGTCGTAGATATAAATTATTACTACTTTGAGTTGAGGATTGTTGCTTCCTTTTTGAATGGTATTCTTCCTGTCTCATTCTTACATTCCTCAGAGTAGATATTGCCTGCTCATATACGCCATTGTCAATCATCGCGGATATCACACTAGTAGGGAGAGATGATACACCAGCCATATTATTACTATTATTGCTGTTGCTGGATGATTGAGTAGATGATGTAGTACTTTGCAACTCATACATGACTTTTCTCAGACTTTTATACCTCTTATCTTTCAATGCCAGCTTTCCTGTAGATTGATCTACTAATCCGCATAGTTTATGCAATGTTGATATGGTTGTTTCCAACGATCTATCAGAAATTCCATGCAAACCAATCACTTCATCTTCACATAATGAGCTAACATCAATATCTTCTTTAGTACCGGCAGAGCTCTTTTTATTGAGCTTGGATGCAAGTGACGCCACATCTATATCATTGCCTTCTAACCGCCGCTTTTTACCTTTCTTCTTTGCCATTCTATCGATACTATTGACCAATAATTGAGTATACTTAGGGTGAATGATAGTAGTAGATAGAATTTGTTTTAAAGTTTCATTATTAAGTTTCATTATGAGAGTGTGAAAGGTGATATTTACTGGGCTGCTACTTATTGGTGGTGGAAAATTATCGCATTTTGGGCTTAAGTAAATCGATAATTTGAGAACCAGTAAGACAAAAAGGGCCGAGCTTTAAGAGATTAACGGTACCCAAATTATCAAACCGGTACTGGAATTATCGCATTTGGCTATAGAACGGAATCTTGATTCACATAATCAAACAATTGCAATAGTTTGGCGCCGCTCTTCTCTGCTCCAATACTACGTAACTAAGCGTGTTAGAGATAGGGCATACCCACTTCCTTTTAGTATGTTCTTTGCATATGTACTAGATACGAGAGGT
>Ga0214481_100090_pt1 | contig 39496 bp, 38 predicted proteins | sample M1_20Mar14CPVII9_4_FD_165057 | JGI IMG/M metagenome (GOLD analysis project Ga0214481, IMG submission 165057) | Marine eukaryotic communities from Monterey Bay, California, United States - M1_20Mar14CPVII9sort6BwellG10 | ecosystem: Environmental > Aquatic > Marine > Unclassified | place: USA...
ATCAATATCATCTCAACCAATATAATATGTCATAGGTACTACCTACGAAAAAAAAAGTAACAACACTCTCATGGTAATACCCTCGATGGTATCCTTTATGGGCGGTTTGAGCGATTAAACGGAGGGCAGTAGAAAAAGGCAGGTGATAATAATTGTGGATCGGGTGAAATCATCAAAGACGAGAGATGATACACCTTATACCTACTATATTGTGTTAGGGAATAGAAGGTTGATAAAAGCTTGAATAGATGTATGTGCATTGTTATTATTAGGTGATATTGATTCTAATGATGATACAAACATTCCTATCATTATCTATACTGCTGTTGAGCACATCTGCAACTGAACTGTTGGAGCAATATTATTTCCAACAAGAAATTGAGTTCTTGGGAAAGCAGGTAAGTTACTCAAATTATAATAGAATCATTCATGACATAATCTGTAATCACCCACCTGTATATGGTACTTACTTATTAGGCCATGGTTTTAGGTGATTATTATCCATCTAACGACGGTGATGAGGATATAGAACGGATGGAGTTTATTGAAAGATCGATACGATTAGAATTAGATTACATCCGTAGGCTAAGAAAGGCATTAAAAGAGCCTGACGATATATTGGGCAACATTAACATCACAGACACAACACCGAAGAAGAAAACATCAATTAATAATGTAGCCGAAGTAGTAATAGATGCTATCAGTGAAGCAACGTGGCCATCAATTGCAACATCATCAACAAATAGTACCACAAGAACAAAAGCATATTATGATATGTCCACGAGATTGAACACAACAACAAACCCCAATAATCCTGATGAGGTATATGATTATGATTGGGCATCTGTTTATGGGTTTGGTAATATGCATGAAGAGTGGCAATGCCGTGAACATGCACATAGTCAAACAAAACCAATATATACTCCGGAGATGTGGGATATGTTGTGGAAAGCATTTGTACATTCTACCTTATTCCCATTCCCCATACCAGCCGAAGCTAAACTATGCACTCAAACAAATCACGAGTCATGTGCTGAGCAGCCGTTCTATGTCAACATCACCACGGATGGAAAGGGTAGAGGTAACTTTGCTTCTCGTAATATAACAAAAGGAGAACAAATATATAATGGACACCCAAACACTGTTTTCTTCCTTGATGGAAATAGTTTTTATCGATTTATAACCTCACTGCCGAGGAAGGTTGCCTGTGATGTCTTGGAGTGGGCTTGGCAACAAGATTTGACTGATAGTGGTAATGTAGTCTTATGTCTGAACCTAGATAATGCCGTCTTCTTTAATCATGGCACGTGGGATAATGTAAGTGGGGACGACGTGCATTCTTGTGCTTTGATCGTTATGTCTGAGCTCATGCCCCACCCCTCTTCTTATAGTCCAACAACATGGAAATGCGAGAAAGTACGTCAATAACCTTTCAATCAATGAGAAATGTTCAGGAAGGAGAAGAGTTACTCTATGACTACGATCACTTCGAATTCGACACTTATGAAATGGATCTATGATAAAGCTACGAAGTCTAAGATGAAAATCAATGAAACAACATTTTTCATATACATTTATTTGTACAATGTGTATCTACCGTCTGTTCTCGAGTAGCCAGAAGAGATCTCTAAACAACCTCCAGCTCGTTATCAATCATTATGATTAGTCATCATACTTGGCTCATCAGTCTCATTGCTGGGTGATTCTGATACTCTTGTTGCCACTCAGTAGATAACAGGACCATTCTCATCTTCATCTTGTAGTGAATTATTCTCCGTTTTGCTCTTCTTAGACCTTTTTCTTTCCTTGTAATCTTCATCTTGTATGTCATCATATGTGATCAGCTTTGTATTTTTGGCATCATCATGATTGGCTTTTATAACTGAATATACCTCATCTGCATTCTTGCCTTCAGGCTCCTCCGTCTGCCTTGTATTGTTCGCTAAGGATTCAATAGCATAAGCTTCTGCTGCATACATTGACTTCATTTTGCTAACTTTGTTTCCTTCTGGCTCCTTTGTGCCATATGATTGATTGGCATCATATGGCACTAGCACTCCTCCTCTTCCATTAGTATCATCCATTGCCCCTCCTCTATCATTTGGATCATATAGAACTAATGCACCTTGATGTGGATGTTTGTCATCATAACCACCATACTCTAGTTGCAATTGTTCATCTTGTGCACGGGGTTTTCTCCGCTTCTTCTTCTTACTTCGTTCTCTATCATCGTCTCGACGCTTCTTCTTTGGCTTGCTACTCCGTTGTTTCCGCGGTTGGTGTCTTTGTTGTCTACTTCTTTTCTGATTAGGGCGTCTACTTTCCTCATCATAGTATTTACCCTCGTTATACCTACTCCGACGGACATTCATTGCTTGACCTAAGAACAACTCATCTTCATTGTCATAATCATACCGTCTTCTTTGTTGTTGAGATCTCAAGGATACAGAGTTTGGATTAGTCCTTGTTGAGTACGATGAACCTGTGGATCCAGTTTTCATCCATGTATACATTGCCTGTTGTTGTTTCTCCCCGCTCTTTGACTTGCGACGTTTAGAACAGTATATACATACACATAGTAGTATACTCAATATGGCTAGTACAATAAGCAGCCATATCCACCACAGCATACCGCCGCCGCTACCATTATCTTCTTCCATTGATTGTGTTTGAACATTATTCTTCTGATTTATAGGCATGGGCGTTGGTTTCCCCGTGGGTGGATTCATACTACCAGTCAATATATCTGTAAAATCAAAGGTATCAGCAGTCATTACTACGGTACTTCCTGTTAGATTGGCATTCTCTCGGAGATATGTAACTAGTCTGGTAAGTACATTCGTCCTTATAATTTCCATAAGATATGATAAAGCAAAATCTGATATATCAATTGTCCCCAGTACTGTTACTCGTAATGGTACTGATATTGACTTGAGCAGTCGACGATGTTTGTTGTTGTTGTGGCGTAAACCAGTACCTCTACTACTTGACTCTACTAACGTCTGCAAACGCCTCTCATTCTTCTGTCTCAACCGTCCAGCATATTCAACCTTTACCAAGTCCAACCCTTCTATATCATCTAAATACTCTGTCAATAGTTCACTTACTTTCCGTAATAATGTACTACGAACTTCAGCACTTAGGGTATAATTATCATTAACATTTTTTAGTATAAGTTGGATAGGATGGATTGACGTCACCAAGGGCGTGACGGATGGACGTGAGGTTGGAGGCGGCGTGCCTGGTGTTTTTGCTGCATTACATTCAAATGATGTTAGATGAAAACTGTATATAATATAGAGAGACGATGTTAGTGTTAATGTTTGTACTTTTTAATGAAGGCAAGAGACATACATAATGTACACGACATAATAATGATACATACCATTGTTGATAACGCGACACATAGCAATGTCCTGGATTGCAACCATAATTATTTTGGTTCCATGCTTGTATATTACGTTGCCGTTTATTACTGTGTTGTTGCAATGGCAGTTGATCGTTTGTTATTCTTGACACGATATTGTGTTGTATATTATAATTATGAGTTACTGTAGTTGTAGAATCCGCGGCTGTAAACAACAATTGCAATGCCGACCAAAGAATTATTTTCAACAGCATGATACCGATACTACTACTTTCTAATGGCGATTACCACCACTATTGTACTATTCCCTCAATATGAGACATAACTGCACTGCTATTAGACCTCTGCATTCTGCATTTACTAACTTTTTGCAGGGGCTAGGTATGACCACCTTCGCAATGTGACATAATTTCTCCGACTAAAATAAAACGGGTTTAAGCCTTGATAATGATGATTAGTTGAGATTATCAAATCATAATCTAGGAGGCTGGTTGTTGACTGGATTAGTACTGTAATTAGGTAATACTCAATGCTAATCAAGAGTTCTATACTCACGCCAGAAGCCTATCTCATAGATCATGTACGTCGGTATCCTCCTTTTTGTTTTGCAACTACTATCACTATCATCATTGGTCGAATCATCAACAATAACTCCGTGTGATGAATCATATCCGTTGGCCCCATCTCATAATACAATATCTTCATATTCCATTAATACTGAGCATACTAAAACATCATATCACCATAGTCGTAACCTAATCGGGATACCGCCACCTTCCTATAATAATCATCAAAATTCGATTCAAGATAAGATTATAATTGCAAGAGAGCCTGAGTATTATGAAACAGGGGAATATTATGCACCATTATGCACAGATAGATTACACATAGATATACGATACTTACAAAGTTGTAATGCGGGTGCTTGTTGGGATACTTCTATTGGGGTAAGTAGTTTTTATAAGTTTGTGCATAAGATATGTGCATAAGATGTGCACAAGATGTGCTCAAAGTTTTATACACTCTTTTAGCTAACGACATATTGTGTACATCCTCTCTACTCATATAACATATAGCAATGTACATTCGTTTGTATATGGAATCCACCATCACCGCCCCCATCACCACGACCATCACCTCCACCGTCATTATCAAAAGAACGATCCGAACATGCAATATCACTCAACATACGTAACCTACCATCTGATTATCGTATCAATCCAACATTACGAGTTAGTATACTTCGATACATTAATGACAAATTAAAAACAGATTTGAATGAATTGAATATTGACTTGATCAGTGTTTCATATCCCGGAATGATAGTCGGGAGACCACATACTATCCCAATGAAAATAACTGTTAATGCACCGACAGATATTAATGACTTTGCTTTAAGCTATATTATACAGGTATTAAAAGACGATAAACTGCAGATTGAGGAGAATTTACAAAGGTTGAGTCAAGAGGATATGGATTTTAGTAATAGTGATTCTGAGCTGAATATTGAAACATATAAATTTGACGATATACTGGTTGGGGAAACCTTGCGTCCAACGTCATCTCCTACAATAACGATTGTTGAACCTAATTCTGCGGTTGTTGTTGAAGATAATACAGGTGGCGGTGGTATACCCTGGTGGACATGGCTCTTGGTTGCATTAGCAGTCATTATATGCATCTTAATTAGTTGCTGTTACATGAATCGAAGTAAAGATGAAATGGATGAAGAGAAAGAACAACAGTTGACCATGTATGTTAATGACCAAATGTATGAAAATGGCAAATCAAAGAGTGGACAAGCATCTGTGGCTGCATCGCATCGTACATATCGGACACAGCATCGTAGTAATAGAGGTGGAGATGATAATATGTTCTTAGGTCAACCGATTGCTGCTTCACGAAGTAGTAGACAAAGAAGACAACCTCCGAGGAAGGTTAGAGGTTCAGATCAAAGTAGTCGAGCTACAAAACGAAGCCAAAGACCACGAAGTAAGAAACATTCAGGTCGCCGTCGGCCAGAGGAGATGTCTACAGCTACTGACCCTCCTGAGGAGATCAGTCAAGCTCTAGTTGTACACACTCGAAGGTATGATGACGAGAATCAAACAGGAGCAGATCCTGACGGAGAAAAAGTCAGTCCAAAGAAGAGTATGTATGCTTCTGGAGCATTAATGGAAGAGGTACACCGTGAACGTCAAGAGAAATCGGCTCGACGCAAGCCTAAACGACGAGGTACTATTGAAAAGCTCAAGTCTTCATTGAGATGGAACCAAAAGTATACTGATGGAGAATTAGAGGAAGCGAATGATGAAATTGTACCATATGTTCCTGAACCAGAAGAAGAATATGATGAGCAGTATACCTCATCAAACCATAACAGTAGAAACAATAACAGTAGAAAACCTCCGCGGAAGAAGAGCAGCTTTGGTGAGAAGCTTCGTGCATCTTTCAATTGGAGACAAAGTCAACAACCATTTGATGATCCTGTGAACGATCCAATATTCAGCACTAGTTTACAAACAAATGACCTTGAAGATTGTCCCCAAATTGATTTAGAAGTTGGGAGTACTGATTCGCCAAGTATACTCACCAACCGCAATCCAGGCGATGGCAACATTTTGTGTGTTCCAAAAAGTGACGACTACGAAGAGGATAGAGAATATGATCGGGAAAAGAAGAAGAGGAAGAAAGAGAAGAAGTCCAAGTCTCATCGTAGTGATAGAGAGTCGTCCAAGAAGAAGAGTAGATCTGATAGGAGAAAACAAGGCCTGTTGGCAAGTTTTACAAGGCGCAAGTCGATAGCATGGAACGATGGAGGCGGTAGTGGCGACGAAGAATCATATAATAGAGAATATGAACGAGAAGATGGGTATTCTAGCAGAGGTAGTTGAGTATTGCTCCATATGAAAGTGTGAAGAAGTTATCTTGTTTGGATATATATTGTTTGATAAAGTAAGCTTCATATTATGTCTTGGTATTCAAAATAGTAAGTGTGATGCCTGGTCAACGAATGGAAGAGTAGAGCGGCGCTAGGCTCATCCGAGAACTCACTCTTAAGCCAAAGGGGTACACTAGTAAAGCCGACGATTACAGTCTTTCATTGTCCTACTTCACACAGACTTACTTGATATATACTATTTGGCAGCAATATTCTCGTTCAATGCTTGTATCATCGGATCAGACTCCCCATGTGATACTTTCATAATGTTTCTCGCCCATTTATAAGCAAGCTTTGCTTTCACAATCTCATTTGTTCCTGAATACAAGTCACCAAGAGTAAATAACTGAAGTCCCAAAAGTGGATGCTTCTCCACATGTCCAAACGCCACGGCTAAGAATGAAACAATGTGCTCACATTCCGATACTGCCTCCTCTATTTGGCCATTTGCCAACAGTGCCGAAAGATACAAACATCTAACAGTGTAAAGGTGACTATAAAATGGAGAGAACCACATCCCATTGCCACTACAACGAGCAGGCCTATACAGTTCAATAGCTTGTTTTAGACATTGTACCTCGCTAGCTGCATCCCCTGCAACCATTGCCTGACTTGCTTGTTGTTGTAATACTTGTGATTGATAATTGATTTGCATCACTTGTGATTCACTCAATCCATGATATGAATTCATTGCGTCTTCAACATCCACTTGAATCATCGGCAAACTTGTTTGGGCACTATTCTTATCATCTTCATGAGATTGTAATCCATTCTTCAATGGCCAAAGCTCCCACATCTTTCTATCTATTTGTAGATCAATCAAGCAACCCTTTGTGCATCGTTTACATTCACACTTGAAGCCATGAGTATCAAACAACCGAGTTTGTCGTTCAGGAGTAGTAAGTGCTAGATCAACGTATGAATGGCACAATTCCTCACCAGCCAATATATCCCGGCATGCAACAATTTGTAGTATTGGTGGATGATATTGTACTTCAGTTCCTCCACAGACACTGCTTTCACTGTTATTCATCGTCTTTCCAAGTTTATATCTTAATATACAATTTGGATAACAACTATGATTCAATAATGCAGCACAGGGATATACACCTTCGCCTATCGCACTATGCAACGAGTTTACAATACCAAAATTGTTCTTGGTAAATGCACTCATTGTTCTTTTGATGCCGTGTTTGTCATAATTCTTACTGTTGTTATTGGTAGTATTCCTTTCATTATATCCCCAAATGGCAAGTGTAGATTTGGCTGAATCTTCTTGTTGCTCAGAAGAAGATAATCCTCGACTTGCATATTTACTCATTAGCTCTTTAGCCAATGTCATTGATGAGGAAGAATCTTGATCATTATCATTATTCATAGTATAGCATAATGATGCAAAATGATCCCGACCACACGATACAATACCATCACCACTCTGATGATTGATATCTCTATCATCTAGTTGTTCAATTTCATCTTCAGCTCCTACTTCATTGTCTCTCATATACTTTAATGAATTGAAAGTTCGCAATAGTAATGGTATTGCATCATCTTCTGCTGAAGCGTTGTAATTCGAGTTTGATTGTAGTTGTTTACGCCTCTTGACATAATACTGGCACTCAAGTTTGTGCTGCTCATTCCAATCTGCAGACTAATATTGAAAGAACATGAATTAGAAACTATTTCACAATGCATGTGAAGATCAGTTACTTAATAGATGATATGGTATTTACCTGACAAGATCTAGAACAATAATATAAAACACGACATTTTGAACATCTACCAAACTTTTTCTTCCTTCCACTATTGTTACATTCTCCCTCTCTAATGAAGCATCGTGCACATATTCTCCGTCCATCATCTTCATCAGATTCATCCAATATGTTAGTGCCGGGCGGTATCAATATTGATTGTGATATTGGTAAACATTGAACTATAACGGTACCGGCCTTTATATCTCGTGAGGATATAGCATGTAGACCGTGTTTACCTGTTTTGATAACCATGTTACTGCATGAGTTTGAAATGCCATCATGATGTTGATTGGTAGCAAGATATCGACAAACATTTCGTTTATCACAACCATCAGTTTTAGATTCCGTAATATCATCATCTGTAGGGATACAACATACACCAGCAAATCTATTTGTATTACTCATGCTTTTATTGCGAATCTATCCACTTCATTGTTAGTTATCATATACCCCTAATCCTCCCCGCCCAGTCTCTCAGACTCCAGACTCCAGACGCCAAATGCCTAACTATCACACTCTCATGGTAGGATACCGCTACAAAATAATACTTTACTCCTTTGCAACTGATTGATAGCACGCAACAACAAAGGACTTTATCCTTCCAAGTATTAGGATTGGTATACACCCAGCACACCTCCTAACTTATGCTCTGGTCATATATTCATTTCTGAACTCTTTATGACATGACGTTTTAGTTATAATACATATCATCTCATATTAGGCATACCCACGTTAGGAAATTGGACAACGAGAGTACTCAATATAATATAATATGGTACATCCAGATCCTGTCCAATCGTCAAATGCACTGGAGGGTGTTAAAGAAGCCAGTGGTGCAAGTGAAATCAACAATACACCAATCGGATTACAACCCACAAAGCAAAAGTCTAAATCAAGTATTGCTGCACGTGCTATGGCTGCTTTAAATGATGATGGAAGTAGTGATAGTGACAGTGATGAAGATAAAGATAATATCGAACCTACAATTGACTTTACAGATGTATTTAATGAACTACAAAAGTATAAAGAAGAGAATAATGGTAGTCTATCCATACCAACATCACATTGTACATTATCTAATATAGTTGATAGTCTATCCAAACCATCAATAGATATTGAATCTCTCGCCAATCAACGATGGGACGGTCATCTAAACAAGTTGATTGAATACATGAATTCAAAAAAGAAGTATACAGATATTAACACATTAGTATCAAAATCTACTTGGTATAAAAAGCAGCCAAAGTTAGTAGAATGGGTAGATATACAACGGCAGCAGTGTAAATTATATTCACAAGAGGATGATAATTGTGTGTTGACAAAAAAACGCGCAAAAAAGTTGAAGAGATTAGGGTTTGATATAGGAAAAGAGGAGAAGTCATCAAAAGACGAGGTACCACCAAGTGATGGAAAAGAAAGTAAAAAGCGTGGTAAATCATCACAGGAGGACACTTCTACCCGAAAAAAGATCAAGGTGGAGGATGATGCTCTATTGAGGAAGCAAGAATCAACAGATGTCGAAGATATGGTTAAAGTCGATCAAGAAGATACTATACCTGCAGATGATGAAATGAAAGTTGCTGCTGAGATGACAAGAATAAAGGGCAAATGTGATGTATGTGAAAAAGTTGATGGGTTTTGGGGTCATAATATGCAAAAGTGTAGAAACTGTGGTCTCCTCGTACATGGTAAGTTAATGTGTATATCATTTGTGCACAAGTTATGTTGATTCGAAAAGGAATCTAAACCATCTCATCTATTCATGCAGAGGCGTGTTACGGTATCCCGGCTACAGATGTCAAGAACGACAACTTTATATGCTATGCTTGTAATGCCATTGATAGGTATGTGGAAGTCAATGTGCCAAGTAAAATCGGAGGGACAGGCAAAAGGATGGGCGAGAAACGTCAAAGGATGAGACAAATAGGACGTCCACGAGAATGTGTACTTTGTAATCATGATAAGGGTAAACATGCTATGCATAAACTTCTTGATGTACATGGAAAAGAAGGTCGGCAACTTGTTTGGAGGGGACATGATGGTGGAGACGAAAGACTTGCGTGGGTTCATACAGTGTGTGCAGGTGTGATTGCAGGAAATCCTAGAACTAATGGTTGTGTATATGGTGAGTTGATTTCTCATGTTGGTTAAAGAGAAATATCCATGAAAGTATGTTCGAAAACCCACCATTTCTTATTCTTTCCAGGATGTGGTCCAGATCGTGAGAGACCAAACGAAGGTTATGATAAGGATCAACAATCTTCAAGCGAAGAGGAATTTGGTGAATCAGATCAAGAGATGAAACCAGATCGATCAAAGAAGAAGTTGCCACCTACTTACAACGAAAGTACTACACCAGAAATTGTAGCTAATGAGTACTATGCCATTTCAGCTGAAGGAGATCGTGCCACCATTATCAAAGATTCGCGTGAACTGAGATGTTCTATTTGTAAGAAGATAGATAGGGAGTACATGATACCTGTACAGTGTCCTGCAGGAGAGGAGACAGAGCATAAACCATGGAAAAAACGACATCGACGCGGTACAGAGTGTTTTGAAGCAATGCATGTGGGTTGTGCACGTTGGGGCTGTGTCGAACCTGAAGGAAGTCATCTGAGAACAATTAAAGGGGGTTCTAGATATGTGGACAAAGTTTGCAAGCGGTGTTACTACACACCTGGTAAAGACAAAGATGATAGTGATACGGATGAAGACAAGGATGAGGACTCAAATGATGAAGACTCAAATGATGAAGACTCAAATGATGAAGAAAGGGTTGACACATCAGTAACAGTTGCACATTGTTATTGCGAAAAGCATGCTAAAGATATCATCGTAAACAATCCTAATCGGAAGAGAAGAGCTAATTAAATCAACAACCCTAAAAGGAAAGCTGCTTGATGTAAAAGAATGACTGGATCACTTTCAAATGAATTGGGTTCCAGATAAATATTGAATCAATGGAAGGACTACGAAGACTCTTAACTTATAATCCAACTAAAGTACACTATAGAGCTGATGATCATTTGCCGTCACCTGACCACCAAGGAAAAATTGTGACATGAGTGAGGGCTGCTTAAATACATAAGCCCCTCTTTCTCATCTTTCATATCATGGTGAACATACAAAGTAAATTAGTAGCACTCGTTATTGATTGTAGGGGGGAGTAGACAGTTCATTACACCAGCTTAAGTTGTAATTGCAATTTATATTAGCCCCAAAGAGTTGTTAGACAGGCGCTCGAACAGTAACCATATCTTATGAGCAAACACAAACTTGTTTGATAATTGATACCATCCACCTCCTCCTCTTCTCGAATAGTTGGATATTGCAGTATGTTACTATTGCAAATATTAACACTACCTTTGTTAGCCACTGGTCATTTACGCCATGGTCATCACCACCACCATGATCATCATCACGAACACAATCATCATCATGACCACTCACATCATAATCATAGAACATTAAATAATCTCCAATCAGACTACAACAATGAAGAAACACCGCCGCACGCTGACATATTCGATTCATGTTCACTACCATGTAAATCTGATATAATAGATCGATATGGTACTGAAATGTTAGACCGATTAATGGCTGATGGATTTACCTTTGAGATATGTGAGGAGGATGAGTATCTTGATATTACCTCTTCAACTAACAACACTAGTAGCGAGGGTAACAATAGTACACAACAACGTGCCTTAAATCGAGTATTAGGTGCCACAAATCAAATATCAAAATTATGGAATAATAATACATCCTATCGTAATACAACATCCGGCCTATTGCAAATACCCTATGCTATCAAGGATACTACTTGGTTTACTACTGAAACTTTGACTACTATACAATTAGCATTAGAACATATTGAGGTTGAAACTGGTGTTATTAAGTTTGTACCCCGTGTACAAGAAACAGAATATATCTACTTTAATCATGAAACATATTATGAAAAGCACTGTGCAGCCAATATGGGTAAACAACTCAATAAACGTACCAACATCTATTTGGGTTGGTGTAAGTCCAATCAACATTTGGGTAATATTATACATGAATTATTACACGCATTAGGATTTTGGCATGAACATTCCCGTCCCGATCGTGATGATTACATTCAAATTAATACAAATTATATCAAACCAGGATTTGATAATAACTTTGCAAAAGCAAGTATGGTAAACAGTTTAGGCTCACCGTATGATTATAGTAGTATAATGCATTATCCATCAACGGCCTTTTCAACTGATAATTCAATGGATACTATAGTACCAATTACACCATTACAATCATGGGAGACTATGGGACAACGTGTCCAATTAAGTGAAAGTGATGTACATCAACTTAGATTATTATATCAATGTACATCTGGACCTAGAGAGGGTGGTGATGGTATAATAACTATGGATAATCTGTGTTCGGATGATTGTCCATGTTGGGAATATGCATTAGGAGATTGTTCATCCGACTCTGAATGTATGGATGATCTAGTCTGTGCTGATTATTATCATACTACAGGTATACCCCAAGAAACATACATTGATGTCTTACCAACCTACACATCCCAAACTGGATCGTTTTCATGTAATGTCTATTGTCATACGAATTGTTGTGACGTATCAAGTAATTCAATTATATTATGTCCCGAAACATGTGGTAGTGCACCACCACCACGTGTGTTGAGTGAAGTTCCAACGAATATATGTGTTAAGAGTGAGAATGTTGTTTATGTCCCCCCTGAAGAAGAGGAGGAGAAAGAGAGTACAACGAATATCCCTTCAAGTGTACCGACTAGTAGTCCAACTTCTGTATCGCCTACACAGATGCCTAGCAAAGCTCCGGTGATAGCAGAGACGAGTACAGTTGCAACAGCAACGACAACAGGTGCTACTGATTCTGCAGATGGTGTATGGTTTATTGACTGGGATGAGGGAAAGTAAGTCCTTCTATATTCTTTCATTTGTGCCGTGGAATCTTTGACACTTCTAATAGCAAACCCTACCCTTACTTTCATTCTCTCGACCATTCATTGTTAGGTGTTTCAAGTATTGCATCGGAGACTTACCATGTGGTGGCCTCGAGAACCACGAAGACCTGTTCACATCTGTCGAGGAGTGTTGCAACTCCCCACTCATAAACTACATCCCATACACCCAGTGCGCATCAGCTGCCATACAAAGTCGAACGTCTGGTGGTGGTGGAGGAGAAACCTCAGCTCCTCCCACTCAAGAGCCGACATTTGTCCCCACTACGTATAGTCCCTCAAGTGTACCGACCAGTAGTCCAACTGAGACTACTGTAGTATCTGAAGCTGCTGAATGGTATGTAGATTGGTCGACAAGCAAATGTGTCAAAGACTGTGTTGGCAAAAAACCATGTGGTAGTCGACGGAAGGAACGTTGGGAGATAGGTTATACCGCCGTTCAAACGTGCTGTGCCGCACACTTATCATATAAGAAGTTTAAGGACTGTACTAATGAGCCAAATGATGAAGAACCGATCACAACATCTACTTTGGCTACATCAAGTGTTGTTCCAAACTCTGGTGGTGTAACTACCACAGCATCCACTACCACAGCATCCACAACAACAACTGCTACCCCTTTGACTACCACAACATTTACGACCACTACCACAAAAGCAGCCCCTTTGTCAGATGACTGGTATCCTGGCACTACCAAGTGTATCAACGACGGGAAAGCTCCCAGCTGGCAACACAACAAGTACAAATCTCAAGACAGTTGTTGTTCGAGTCATTTCTCGTGGGATAAAGATAACTGTATGGGAATAGAACCAACAGGCTCTGACAGGTATTATATTGACTGGGGTAGAGGGAAATGTGTGAAAGATTGTGCCGTAGGTGGTGGCGATGCCAGTTGTGGCGGAGTAAGGACTGAATCTTGGATATCAAAACATGCTAATATGAATGCATGTTGCTTTGCTCACATGTCATATGATATAAATGGATGTCTGGGTAGGTAGTGTAGAGTTACTTTAGTTTTAGAGTCAATTAATCTTATATCTGGCTTTATCTTAGACAAGACAATCTTAGCTACCATCTGCTACAATGATCACACGTCCTTTCTTTGCCCTCACCAACTATTACTAAAGTTCTCCATCTTCTATTTTGAACTATACATATAACGTCCATCTCGTTATGGTGGTGGTAACAACGCCTTCAATCTTTCTAGCGCATCATTTGCTAGACTTGCTAATTCCCACATATCCTCATCCTGTAAGCAACTCTTAAAGATTGCCATCTTTACAACACAATGCTTTCCAGCGGCACGTTCTATAGCCTTTACTCGATTCATAAGCCCCTTCTCATTCATGGTTCTTACACGCATTAAACAGTGTTCATATGTTGCAGTTGGGTTTTTAGTACCTGCCAATTGATGTCCAGCCTTTGCAACTTCATTAGCAGCTCGTAGTCTAGCCTCACGACATTCAATTACCATTTCTTCTCGTTCTTGTTGTATTCTTTCTTTCCTCTGTTCTTCACTTTCATCTTTGAGTTTGTCTAAAGTATTACCATCAGATGTAAGTCCAAGTAATCTGCGACTCTTTCTTGATCCTTCCCGTGGTGTAGAAGTTTTTGATCTCTTCTTTCTCTTCTTCTTTGAAGTAGTACCTTCTTCACTATACTCTTCATCAGATGATGAATCAAAATCTTCATCTTCACTTTCATATGTAGGTTGTCTACCCCATGCCAAATCATTTGATTGTTTCTCTTCCAATGCACTAATTAAACCAAGTGATCGTAAACGAGCATTATTCTTTTCAATATTTCTAGCTCTTGCCTCTTCATACTCGGATAGTTTAGTAGCAGGTTCTTCAACTGCAGCATTATTGTTATTATTGGATGATGACATATTATTATTTAATTTTAGTATGTAGTTAGTAGCGCACTTTATATTCGCCACCTTTATAAACTGTTATCTGACACTGTAGCAGGCCGCTGGTACACAAACACTAGTTAGAGCTAAAGAGAATAAGTGAAGATGGTGCACTGTGCACCTTCATCCTTCATGCCTTCATGTGGTGTTGAAATTGAATGTCACAGGCCCAGAACTACTTGATTATTAGGAGCATCTATCTATGCTTCTACTATCCCCTAGGCCCTCTTCAATATCATATGAATGACTGAAGGAATGAAGCGACTTCTTCTACCCCAAACCTACCATATATGCCGCTATAAGTTCAACATATAAAGATTTGTACAAGTTTGAGTTGAGTTTGGACATAAAGAGTCACATAAATAGCAGGGGTGCGAGGATTGCAAGGATGATTGCAATAGTTGAAGACTGACGGCGGCATAATAATAGACATGTCGTCATCGTCCATATATACAATGCTAATGTTTGTGGGTAGCAGTGCAGCGGTTACACTTGCACGGCGATATGCACAACTTTCAAGAAGATCTAGTACATCATCTATCGTCAACTCAGATATACCCTCTTCACTATTGGAATCATATACATTATGCTCAGAAGAAGTGGAGAATCTAAGAACACAATATATGAGCAACTCATGTTCAATCTCATACAAGAATAGTGGAGGTCTACACTTTACCTATGGATATAAATCACGCCTTGTGGATGCCAATGGAGTTGAATATCTCGATACACGAAACAATGTTGCACATTGTGGACATGGCCATCCAGAGATTACAAAAGCAATTACATATCAAATGCAGCAGTTGCAAACTAATACGAGATATCTACATCAAAATGTTTCATTACTTGCAAAGAAATTATCAGACTTGCTGCCTGAATCTCTTGACGTTGTATTCTTCGTCAATTCCGGTAGTGAAGCTAATGATTTGGCATTACGGCTTGCACGAGTTTATAAGCAATCAAAGCAGAATGACAATCATAAAGGAAAGGAGCATATTATTACATTAGATCATGCATATCATGGCCACACGCTTGCTACACTAGATGTCAGCCCTTACAAACATCGTCAAGGGAATGAAATGGTATGTCCCCAGCATGTGTCAACTGTACCATGTCCTGATGTGTATAGAGGTGTTCATGCTATTAATAGAGAATTAGATAGTAGTGGTACAAGACAACAAGAAATAGAAGCTGGTAAACAGTATGCAAAATTTGTAGAAGAAGAATGTAAGAAAATTACATCACAAGGGATTTCGGTTAGTGCATTTATAATGGAAGGAGGTATGAGTGTTGCAGGCGTAATCTTACCTCCGAGATCCTACTTACGAAGATGTATTGATGCGGTACAAGATGCCGGTGGATTATATATTGCAGACGAAGTGCAAACAGGCTTTGGAAGGTTAGGTAAATGCATGTGGGCCTTCCAATACTCTAATGAAGATGATGATAGTGAAGAAATCGTTCCCGATATTGTTACTGGTAAGTGATCATTATCCTATGCTTTTTATATTCTATGTATTTGAGACTCCTGTTCTCATACGAATATAGTCGGAAAGCCGTTTGGCTGTGGTATGCCTTTAGCTGCAGTTGTCACCACTAATGAAATCGCAAATGCATTTGAAGCTACCGGTGTTGAATACTTTAACACGTTTGCAGGTTCTCCTGTTTGTTCAGCAGCTGGCCTATCCATGCTTCACGTTCTATCTAATGAAAAATTACAAGAGAATGCAGAAACTGTCGGGGCTTACTTAGTTCAACTACTTCATGAACTACAATCAAAGTCTGAGATAATTGGTGATGTAAGAGGTAGTGGATTATTCTTGGGTATCGAATTTGTACGCGGCAAGAATACATTGGAACCTGCAAGCGCGGAAGCATCCTTTCTATGCAGTGTATTGAAGGACAAGTACAAAATCTTGACTTCAATTGATGGTCCCCATGACAATGTTATTGTGATCAAACCACCGATGGTCTTCTCAAGAGATGATGCTTTATTGTTTGTGTCATGCCTTGAGAAAGTATTAATGGAAGATCTACCGTCATCAAAAGATCGTTTAGAAGAGTTAGGCAAGACACCAACCTGATGAAGTCGGCACACATAGAATCTACATTACAATATTTCAAACAAAAGAGTCTTATATACTTTCAAGTCTATGATTCAACAACACATCATCCACCGCACAAATCAACTATCACGACGATGCTTTTGCTATACACATCAGTAACAAGCTTACACAATCACTTTATCATCACATATAGTTTTCAACGGAGGAGTAATCTCTCTTTGTACAACTGAGACTCAGGATCAAAGTAGGGGATCAGCCATGATTCGTCGTTAACAACATCACCCCAAGTCCTATCAACAACGTTACTTCCAGTAGACTTCTTGTTAGCAACAAATTCATTATACTCATCTCTCGCTTTGAAGTGATCAAACAAACGATAAAACTCAGTCAAGTAAACGTCTGCAACACTGGTATCACCTTGGATGATGAGCATGTTCTCATCATTCTTATCGGTAGATGCCATTGAGAAGTTGGCAGAGCCGGTTACAACCAAAGGATTGTCAGTCAAAGCATCCAATATCATATACTTTGTATGGATATAATCGACAAATGTTGTCAAGCCAGTCAAGCATTCGCCACCATGGTTATCAGCAGTAGAGTTATCCTCATGATTAGTTGGTGGAGGCAAGAGAGCACCAAAGGCAATCCTGTTCTGTTTGATATCTTTGATATCATAATAGTCAAGGTACTCTTTTCCATTCTTCTCTGCACTTGCAGCCTTCTTCTTGGAGCTTTGTTCACTTGGTTTGTTGTCAAGAAGAACATATCGGAGCAATGAAGGGCTGACAGATGATGTATCCTTTCCATTATTGCCATGCCTTGCAATACGAGGAGAACGGCGGAGTCCATCTGCGTCTGACTTTTTGGTACTATGACATTGACCTAACACTTGGGCAATAGGTTGACTTATGCCAAATGCTGCAGTGTAATGCACAGACTCAGTTGCTTCGCCCATGCGGTCGGCATACCACTGAAGCATATTTGTTGTTGTTCTCGGGCAGAAGATGACTGTAACTGATTGAGATTTGACTTTACCTTCAAGATCAGACTGTTGACGTTCATTTAATTCATCCATTGGTTCATTTGAAGCTTCATCATTATTACTACTAGACGAACGACGCTTCCTGCCTGAAGGATCGCGTGATAAGTTATGCCAGTACTGAGTAAATTGCTCTGCAACATCTTCATTACGAACTATGTGCCCCACGTTGGACTGACCATATATACCACCATCCGTTGGGTTAGTAGAACCTGTCCAAACCTGCAATGGCTTTCCATCTTTAATTAGAATAATGAACTTGTTGTGCATGATTCCTGCAGTATGATGACGCTCGATGAAAGTATCATGTTGCCACTTGTGCGCATCATCAAGAGACGCGAAACCAACGGAATCAATTGCCTTCTTTGCAGAATCGGTAGTGCCATCAGGTATCCAGTCTTTCAGAATCTTACCGCTGTCATCTTTACAGATTTCATTGCGTTTCACCCTCGTGTGGTATGTTCCTTTGCAATGTCGAATAATCTTCACCCCTACACCCCTTTCCACTGCATCTGCAAATGCTTGGACAGTTTCTGGATGAGTGAATTCATACACAGTTGCTAAAAGTTGAAAATCTTTTCCACTGGCTTGAGAGATAAAGTCGATCAAAGCTTCTTCAAGACCTCTACTCAACCATGATAGAGCTTCTTTTGATTTGACTGGATCTGTAATCATGCGAGGGTTGATAATCTTGCGTTGTAAAGGAGTACCAAATTTGTGAACAAGATGGTACTTTGCCTCTGAACCAAACTTATCGTTGTATGCTGCAGACCCGGCTACACCTCTATTGAAATAGATACCGTGCTTGCCTGTTGCAGGGTCTTCGGTAATAATCAGAACTTCAACTTCTGAACATGAAACAAAGCTTGTGGATGATTGGTTCTTAATCATCTTACGGACGGTATATTTATACTGTTTACCAGGAAGAGCTGTATAGTCTCCGTGATGAAACCTCTGAATAGGTTTGTTATCAACATTTAGAGATACAACTTCTTTTGTTGAACAATCTAGACGATCAATGGCGAATCCAACAAAAATTGCTCGACTTGTATTCTTTACCTTACTACTTGATGATGAAGTTGATGATCTTGTTATCCTGGATGTTGAGGGGGTAGTAGTGCTTGTTGTTGTATCACTATTGTCCAAAGTCATTTCAGATAGCATGTTGGAAAGGCGACTATCAGATTCCGGCTTTGACTGCTTATCATAATCCTTCACATCAAACCCCAACAACACAACATGCGTGCCAGCAATTGCATGTACCGACAATTGATCATTACTATTACGAACTCTCATCAGTATTGCTTTGTGCAGTGTTACAATGAAGATAGTAAACTTTCAACTGATTGGCGTGGAGTTCACCGAAAAAACTCTCGACTGGGACATGTATCTTTGCAACAAAAACTTAGTCGAGGTTTTAATGAACCCCGTTAATAGATATCATTTATCCGAACCTACTTGCAGGCAGAAGTATTTGTTACCTTAGTGGTCACTTAGCAGCACTGCCTCCTTAGTCCTTGCCCATTGAGACAAGACACGACTGTTGTACATATCATATGTCCCTTTTTCATACTTAGCACTCTCATACCAAACTTTGATATATCATGTGCTTAACTATTGTAGTGTCATATATTTTCTTATAGGCATTATAATACCACAGGTTGGAGAGTGGGTTGAACTCACTACTATTACAACGGTGATTGACAGTTTGTGTCCTTGACTTGACGCTCCTCCCCTAAGAGTTTCTTACATGAAAACTGACTCTCAAGCTCAAATCAGCCCAAATGCCCAAATCGCAGTCCTACTTTGAACCTTAGTTGAATACAGGTTGATAAGGGCTAGTGCATACATCTTATTAAACAATGTCTACATCAATAGCATCTTCAATATTATTTAGATCGGCGGTGGCGTCATCGTCTCGAGCTACCACTAGAAGGAACTTTGTTATTGCATTATCATCATCAGCCCAACAACATCCAATATCTTTTACCAACAACAATAATAATAATAGATGTAAACCAACAATAGCAACACGTCAATACTCGCTTGATGGTCCAAACTCCGGTGGTTCTCCCTTGTCACTCTTTAGCGGTGGCCGTGGAGGCTCTTCTGGGTCATCACCTTTTGAACAATCACTTGAAATTAATAGATGGCCAATATCAAAAACTAATACAATATTAAACATTGTACCACAAGGGAAACGAATGGTAGTGGAACGATTCGGTAAATTACATGCTATACATGAAAGTGGATACTTTATTGCAATACCATTTGTGGATAGTATCGCGTATGTAATTGATGTACGTGAACGAGCTGTGGATATATTGCCACAAAGTGCAATTACACGCGATAATGTTAGTGTAGAAGTTAGTGGTAATTTGTTTGTTAGGGTTGTTGATCCGGAACGGGCTGCGTATGGTGCTAGAAATCCCTTGTATGCTGCCATGATGGTGAGTAATATGATCTGTATATCTTTTGATTGATGTTTTATATATTTTGTTCAAACAAAATCTGACATGGTCAATATTCTACAGCATGCTCAATCGGCCATGAGATCTGCCATTGGAGAACTTGAATTAGATGAAATTCTACACAATCGAGCTGGTCTTAATACAATCATTAAAGGCTCACTCCAAGAAGCAGCTGTGGCATGGGGTTTAGAGATACGTCGATATGAACTAACTGAAATCACTCCCGATGAACAAATTCGTATTGGATAATGTCGTCGGAGAGACTATAATGATAGACAGAGAAAGAAAGTTCATGAGCAGAGATATGATATAAGCTTAAAGTCTCATATTGATTACAATCACTTACCGGTTGGACCACTTGGCATTGTGCTGGGCATAGAGGTTGGAGACTCATCGAAGCATTCCTCTTTACCAAGATGATCATCTACATCCTTGACCTCGCAACAAGCAGCAGCACCACAATGTTGGAGAATATCTTCCGAATCCCTAGAGAACAATATGATGTTGAACACTAGGTTGTCTGTATGATAGTATACGATATACTTTGTACTAAAACACTACTATGTACTACCACTGCTACAATAATACTCTACCCGAAAAGGACATACTAAAACTTTTTGACATAGAGGAAGGCCGAGCTATCTAGGGTATTGGCAATACTATTGGATTTGAGGTCTCTTTGCTATTGTCAACGATTGGGAGCGTGGAATACTGATGTAGCGTATATTCTTGTTTAATCGTTGTTAGTTCTATCAGGAGAAGTTCAAGTAAAGGTAACTTCGACTTGCATGGTGGTGGCTCAGTAACACTAAAGCAATTTTGACATAAAGAAGGGGCGATCGACGACCTACATTATGAGGTCTCTTTGTGTTGTTAATGATGGGAGTGTATTTAGAATACTATTGTAGTTTATATTGTCAATTAAAGATGTAGTTTCGACTTTTAGAGGATATCATATCCTCATCTAGCCTTAGGGCGGCGCCCCAGTATGGGAGGTTAGAAAAGTTTTATGCCGTGATGTCAACATCTTCCCAACATCAAATTCAACTGTCTATTATACCTGCCGACTAGAGTTGGTACAAGTTTGGATTATTTATTACAAATTGAATATGAGGTTTTTACTGCAATGTTCTAGAGTGGCAAGTCGTGAGAGATCGCCAAAACTTAAGAGTGCGAGTAACTCAAAAAATATCACACACCATGCACAGCACCACCACTTCTTTGAGTGTGCTCACTACCCACAACGGAGGATCAATATACCGTACGTCAAAGTTATCGGTTGTAATAATAATAATAATAACTACAACAAATCAAAACGCGTAGGCGATTATCAATCGCTACAATTAATTATTATTTACTATCATTCATTCATTCGTTCATACAATATTACAATAATAAATTTTGATTCGTTAATTGTTTATCATGGGTGTGGATGGCCTCAAGAAGTCATACGATTCTATTACTAATAAGGTACATCTTAGTAAATTTAGGGGTGGTACATTGGTGGTTGATGCATCAGGATTATTATATAGATACTTGAAAGTGTGTGATGTTGAGGGAATTGCACGAGCTCAAAACGAAGGGAGTCAATTGACTTATATTCAAGTTGAGCCATGTATATCAGCCGTTGTATCTGCGGTTCTCCAAGTTACAAAAGGCCTAGATATGAAAGTTGTCTTAGTTACTGATGGTGATCGGCGCAATAAAGTTACATCCAATAGTAATAGATCATCATCACGCCAAGATGCATTCAACAAAGCTGAGGCTGAACAAAATCCTCAGAAGGCACGTAGATTGTTTCAGCAGGCAGTCTTCGTCGGAAAAGAATTCGTTCGTGGTCTTATTCATGCTTGTGAGGATAAAGCTGGTGTTACCGCTGTTCAATCTCCCTACGAGGCAGATGCACAACTTGCCAAACTTTCAGAAGTTTATGATTCTGATAATTGTGTTGTTGTTTCAAATGATGGTGACCTTCCTGTACAGGGATGCCGCAATGTATTATTTGATCTAGGTCTGAAGAAGTCCGATGCAAACTTTCAATTTGCTAATTTGCTTTGTCTTGATGATGTGTTTACTCATGATAAGTCGCCGTACAAGGATTTGACACAGATAATGCTATGTTGCATATGTATTCTCGCCGGATGTGACTACTGCGAAGGCATTAATGGTGTGGGTCTTGCCAAAGCGACAGCACTTGTTAAAGCAGTATCAGATGACAACAATGGAAGTTTTAGTTTGGATTTATTGTGCACGCACATATCTGAAAAGACAACGTTTGTTCTACCCGAAGGCTTTCGCGCCGATGCACAACGTGCTCTTTACACGTATCAACACCAAGTAGTGATCGATCCAAACGATTTCATGTTGAAGCACTTAACTCCTCCGGCTGCTGATGTGGACATGTCATTTCTTGGATCGTGTGAGGGTAATGAATCAACTGTCAGTGACATTTATGAAGGGAGGAGGGATGCCAACACCAGAGAGGAATGGGAAGATTCTTCCCATGATTTCTTCCCCCCACCCGATGACAATCATGAACATCATGTCAAGGCAATTGATGCCGCAAGAAAGATGTGCATGGCACTTGTTGATACACTCGAGAAGAAGGCACAACTGGTTGCCGAGGTTAAGCAGATTCGAGATACGAAGAAGGCAGAGATTGAGGCACTACGTTTAACAAACCCATATCATCCAGATGTCAAAGCATTTGATTGGAGAGACGCAGAATTCGACAAAATGATTCGCGTATTCCGTGAGGGGAGAGAGACGGATGCACCGCTCGACCGAGACATGATTGATGCTCAGGTAATGGCAATCATGAAGCGTTATCCAGACGCAGCTATTAATATCTGCAAGGTCACCCGAGGTGAGGGTGGTATTCCAAAGAACGGAGAGGAGAAGAGGTCCATTACAGATACAAGTCGACAAGTGTTACCCCTCCGCAATGTCAACGGTAAGGACGGTGTGCACATTAAAGATGAAGATCTTCTTCGTGAGGGTGTGCCATTGCCTGATGGAGAGAAGGAGGAGGACGTTACACACTATTTATGGATACCACTCGGCGAACCGACTGAGCTTGACAGTAAGTCATACGAAGGAGAGGCAATAGCAACTCTTGCCGCCTTGGATATTGCTGATGGAAGTGGCATGGTGCTAAACAAGAACTTTTTTGGAAGGCCAACTAATGAAGAGGGGCAATTGCATGAGTTTGGCGTATTTGTTATTCTTGGATATAAAGCAAGACTAGCCGACAAGACCTGGGGAATCTCAAGAGGTCTACCGCATCAAGTCACACGTTCTATCATGCAGAACTTGGGTGGAGTTGATTTCACATGGCTTGACCCTCCAAGCCGTGGTGTTAAGCAACACACCTATCAGCCATATGCTGTTTCAACCAGCGAAGGAATTCCTATTTGCAATCCTGAAACTCTAACAGAATTGCAAAAGCTCATTAGTACTATCTCGACGCAGTTTCTCAGTAGAGCCGAGAAAGCTTCACTGCGTGAGACTGCAAAGGAAAAGATTCAACTATCAGCGTCTATTATTGGGGACGGAAGGGCAGTTAAAGCAATAGAATACAATGATGAAGTGATTACAATTCGTGTCGGCCCCTTCATTGAAGGTAAAACGGAAGGCAAGCCCGGTGATATCATGAACCAAGAGTTGCTATCTGCGTTATTAGGGTCAAAGCGGTCATATGGCATATCTTACATTATATTTGTTGGTGAGGAGTTGAATTTGGATTCTATTGTTGCGATGCCAATTGGTTATCGTACTGCTGCAGGATGGCTCAGAGTCGGAGAAAGTAAAGTTTACCCCACTAACTTGGAGATGGGGGTAATCTACCCGATGTGCAGTGTTGACGAGGTAGGAGGCGTGAACTTGTGTTTATACAACGAAAAGGAACACATTCACCTTGGCCAACCTGGTGATATTTTGAATGTCGGTGTACTTGATAAAATCAGAAGCAGGACGGTCGAGAGTGGGGGAGCTATTGGCGGAACCACAGGAGTACTATCCATCTTTAATAGGAAGAAAGAGGCAGAAACACATGAGCCTATGGGAATCGCTATTGATAATACTCAAAGCAGAGCTTTCATTGGCGGTAACGTTACGGATTACACACAAGCTGAACTACTTGCAGGACAAGCAGTTACTGGTACAATGGCTGTCGGGGATCTATACACACAAGAGTACAATCCACTTGATGGTGAATACGATCCAGTCGAAGGAGCTCTATTCGAACGTGCAAGTATTCAAAATCCTGCATTTGCCGAACGTGTGATTGATAAGCAGGAGAAATTCCGTGAAAAGGCAAGAAAGAAGGAGGAGAAGAAAGAAAGAGCGAAGAACAGGAGATTGGGCATCGACAAAACAGAAGAGCCTGACACTAGTAGTTCTAGCAAACGTCTTCGTAGATCGACGAGGAAGGATTGAGGGTTCTGTTTATATGTTACAAGTGTTATATGTTACAAGTTACTCATTGTTACAAGTTATTCATCGTGTTAAAACAAAAAGTGGTAGGATGTCTCCATAAACAAGCAGCAGCTGAACGTGATAGACGTGAACAGGTATTACGTGCCGAGGGTGATAAACGTCGTGCGGAGTTAACATCCGAGGGTATGAAAATTAGTATGACGAATGAGTCAGAAGGTAAATTGATTCAAATAACCAATGAGGCAGAGGCAGAGAAGTTACACATATTACGTGTCGCTGAGGGTAAGGCTGAGGCAATGAAGATACAGGCATTGGCACAAGCGGAAGCAATTGAAAAGATTGCTGAACAATTAGGTAAGGATGGTGGACACGAGGCAGCGGCATTAGCATTGGCTAAGGATTATGTTAAGATGTATGGTGAGATGGGATCAAAGTCAAACACAATGTTCTTCCAGGAGAGTGCTGGGAATGCTCAATCGTTGGTAGTACAGGCTCTTGCTTCTATGAAGGCAATGGATAATATGCCAATTGGTAAGAGCATTGATGTTGGAGCGACGGCTACTACTGAAACAAAGCCATGAGGGTAAAGAGAGAAAGAAAGAGAGGTGTAACACTCTAAGCTGTTTATTTTACATCAACCTTTTCTTCTATACATTTTGTCATCTTGTAGTAATGCCTGCCAATAGTAGATATCCACTAAACTTTCCCTATCCTATTGAATCTCTGCAGTTTGTGCCTACAGAATACTTTGTTTCCCCATGATATACCCTAATTCACTACTTACTATAGAATAGAAGGTGTATCCACAGCACTCAAGAAAGGTTCATCCAAACCATCGTCAGTCGCAACATCCTCATTTATCGTTGGAAGTTTGTCCTTGTTCTTATCGTAGTATCCTGTTTTCTTTCTGTACATACCAAACCCTTTGCACACACAGATGTTTAGTTGAACGACATACATATTATTATTGTCATCGTAAAGAAAAAGAAATATCGCTTTGAACTTACCTAAGCAGGCACATAATGCAAATATCAATACACCAACGATAATCCAAATCCACCAAGGATCACCGGTACCTGTAACACCCATATCAGTTGTAGGAGTATCTCCATCAGTTAGATAGTTTGTGTCTTTGTTTTCATCATTGAAATCTACCATCGTCGACGATATAGCGAGTGACGATGTTTTTTCGGAGAGTATAAGTGCTATATGGCTAAACATACTGAGATAGCTTTGTTGTACTACATAAGCAGGTGATAACAACAAGCTCTATCGGATTGGTAATAGTGGCCGCGCCGCCGATGCCTTTAGTAAGCTTCTTTATGTCGTAAATCCCTCATTTTTTTTGAAGGGGGTATCCTAGCTATGAACGGTATCCTCTGGGTTTGAAGTGTTGAGTTGCCATAAGTCATAAGCGTACATTGAAGGTGTAATTTCCTTGATTGAAGTGTTGATGGCTGGCTAAATCCACATGCTTTGATGGAGAGACTATTACACAGTGTATATATATATAAGATAGTATAATAGTGAAGGACTAACATTGTACCTTGTTGCAATATTAGTAGTACATAGACTATAACGCCAATTCTTCCATCAACATATTATCTATATAATATAAAGACCACAAGATATAAAAAAATAATAAGATCACTACATAATATGATGCATCATCGTCTTATTGTTACTCCTCTTCTGGTCCTCTCCACTGCTCCAACATGTTACATACATGCATTTCTTTCTTCACCTACCTTGCCATCAACACAACACTTATCATTATCATACTCTACCGCATTAAGTATGAATAAACGAGCAAAACGCAAACCATCAAGTGGCGGTAGTGGTGGATTTGGAAAGAAACGAGTTATTACTAATAATATACGAACAAAGAAGAGTACCAACTCAAACTTTGTTTATGCTGGTGATATTAGACCACATGAACAATCTCCAACAAGGATTGTTGACCCTGATAGTGTATTAAAATTACCAGACTATGCTATCTCTGGCACTCCCAAGAAGAAGGGATCACAGGAAGTTGAAGTTAAATCTGAAGAAGCTATTGCAAAGATGAGAGCAGCTGGAAGGGCGGCAAGAGAAGTACTAGATATAGCGGGACGGCTAGTCAAGGAAGGAATAACTACAGATGAAATTGATGCCGCTGTTCATGAGGCTAGTATCGAGAGGAAGTGTTATCCGTCACCGTTGAATTATAGAAACTTTCCAAAGAGTTGTTGTACATCGGTAAACGAGGTTATATGCCACGGTATTCCTGATATGAGAAAACTAAAGGCCGGAGAGATAATCAATATTGATATCACAGTTTATCTTGATGGGTATCATGGCGATTGCAGTGAAATGTTTGTAGTGGGAGGAAGAGATGCACTCGATAAGAAAGGTCAAGAGTTAATTCAAACAACATATGATTGTTGGGTACAATCAATGTTATTAGTAAGGCCTGGTAATGACTTCAATGTTATTGGAAATAGTATTCAAGAGTATGTCAATTCAAGAGGTTTCTCCACGGTGAGATCTTTCTGTGGCCATGGAATCTCCGATGTGTTCCATACAGCACCAAATATCTTTCACTACACTATTATTCAATCACTTGGGAAAATGAAGGCAGGAAATGTGTTCACTATTGAACCAATGATATGTGAAAAGCTTCCTGACCCTTATATGTGGGAAGATAATTGGACTGCCACGACTGTTGATGGGGGCCGATCAGCACAGTTTGAACACACACTTTTGGTAACACCCGACGGTGTAGAGGCTTTAACTGGAAAGTTAGACTCAAGTCCTCTTCAGTGGTGGGAAGAGGAGAGTACAATCAAGCAAGGAATCTTTCTTGGAACCAGTGAAAGTGCTAAAGCAAGAGAAGATGAGCTAAACCAAAGTAAGTTGATGACTAAATAAGAAAGAAGACATACGAATGTAAAGCGATGTTAAAATAAGATGTAAGGACGAGATAGTAGATTACACACGACAGAGAGTCCTAAACTTAACACACTGACATTCAGTTTAGCTACATTTTAATCCCCAATGTGTTTGATAGCGGCCCCATCATCACAATTATATGCTTGCTTTAAGTAATTACATTGACGATGAAACTTCCCCCATATATTCAAATTGTAGTGGATTTGTTCTAACATCTATTGAAGTCTGTACTTAGAACCACTACCAGTTGTGACAACTGTACCAGCTACGGCCTTCCCTTTAATAGGTGAAGTAGTAATCCTCGTACCTGCTCGGAAGTCCTTACTGTTACTGACAATTCCTGTAATACTACCATCTCTTTCTTGTTTGAATCTACTAAGAACAGGAATGTTATCCTTTGGAGCGGCGGCCTTCTTTGCGGCGGGTTTAGATGCAAAAGGATTCTTTGCGGGTGCTTTCTTGGCCACAGGTGCCTTCTTGACTACTGGTGTTTGCTTTGGTGCCGCCGGCTTGGGTGCACCGAAGAATCCGAAGCTTGATTTAGCTGGTGGTTTCTTCTCCTCGACTACTGGTGCTGGTGCAGGCTTCTTGGGAGATCCGCCACCGAATAGACCTGAAGTGCAGAATATGATAATTTAACAGTATGAGCATATCATGTGTTAGATGTGGGTATGTGACAGAACAAAAATAGTACATTGTATATCATAAATGTACACTGCTTCTATGAAGTGCAGAGTATCTATCACTACTTACTGAATGTTGGACTCTTTGCTGCTGGTTTCTTCTCTACAACAACTGGCTCTGGGGTGGCTTTCTTTTGTGGACTGCCAGCTCCAAACAGAGAGAATGTCGGACTCTTTGTTGCTTTCTTCTCTACAACGGGTGCAGGGGCAGTCTTCTGTGCCCTCTTGGCGGCAGCTTCTGCGGCTGCGGCCTTTCTCTTTTGAGCTAATTCTGCATCATATCAAAAAGAACAATAAGTGTTAGTTGAATATGAATGCAGTCATCAAAGTAATTCCCAAAATATCCATCGCAAATATAACTTACCCTCACGCTTGGCTGCGGCGGCGGCTGCAGCTTGTGACTTAGCCTGGATTTGTGCATCGCGCTTGGCAGCGGCAATAGCCTTGGCCTCTTCGGCTTGTGCTTTACGCTTAGCAGCGGCTTCTTGGCGTTTTGCATCAGCGATGGCCTTTGCTTCCTTCTGAAAGATGCGCGTTTCACGGTTATGATAATGAGAGATGAAAGTAACTTATGTTAGTGGATACGGCTTGCAAATACAATCAAATAAAGGTACATAAAGCATAATGAAGTGCTCAAATCACCAACACTTCATATTAAAAATACGAATTCCAAGATAAAACAATACTAACGCAGACTTTCCTGTGCTTGTATCTGTGCTTCGCGCTTGGCTGTGGCTTGTGCCTTGGCCTCCTCTGCTTTTTGTTTCCTCTCCAATGCAGCTTGGGCGGCCTTCCTCTTATTATCGGCTGCAATAGCAGACTTATTAACTGAAGATGCTGAGACAGCCTTGGTAGCGGCAGGAGTGGGTGAAGGTTTCTTGGGAGATCCGCCACCGAATAGTGAGAAAGTACCTGAACCAGCACTAGGTTTCTTGACAACAGCCTTTGTGGCTGCAGGAGATGCCTTCTTGACAGCCCTTGTACCAGTCGGAGTTGCTGCCTTCTTACTTACAGCCTTGGTGCCTCCTGCACCAAATAGACCTGAATTGTAGAATGAGAATAAGCATATCATATGTGTTAGATTTGAGTATTTGGCAGTACAAAAACAAGTACTTATATGCAGCGCAGATATAACTTACTGAAAGTTCCTGAGCCTTTCTGTGGTTTGGGGGCAGGCGGAGGAGTAACGGGAGCGGGTGGAGGGGTGGATGGCTTAGCTTGTTGGAAGAAATTGAATGCTGGTGGCGCGGCCTTCTTCTTTACTTCTGGCTTCTTCTCCTCTACGACAGGTGCGGGTGGAGGAGCAGGCTTGGCCTTGCTAGTGCCAAAGAAGTCTATGGTGATGGAAGAAAGAGAGATAGTAACTTATGTTAGGGCAACAAGAAGTCAGGGCAGAGGAAAGAAGATACCTCCCCCCGGTATCCTCAAAGAGAGAGAGAGAAGAAGTCCCACATAACGAGACTTCATACATTCACACATGAAACAATACTAACGCGGACTTACCAGTGAGAGCGTCAGTCATAGCATTTGACGAAGCAATTGGAGGTACCTTGGGCGGTGGTGCAACTGCTTTTGGTTCTGGCTTCTTAACTTCTGGCTTCTTGACAACTGGCTTGGATTTTGGTGTACTACTAGCCCCGAAAATGTTTGCAAATGGAGATGAAGCTTCCTTCTTAGGAGCTGGAGGTTTTACAACTGGTGTAGCTTTCTTAACAACTGGTGCAGCAGCCTTCTTGACAACGGGTACAGCCTTCTTAACAACAGGAGCTGCCTTCTTAACAACAGGGGGTGCTTGTTTGGCAACAGGGGCTGTAAAACAGGAATAGGATAATGATTAGTACAATCACATTATATGTCAAGTATCATAAAATAGGAATTAATATCAGATTACTCTTACCTTTCTTTGCAGCTGGCTTTGGCTTTTGAGCTTGCTGAAACAAGTTTGCGAACGGGGATGATGCACCTTTGGTTGTGTATAGAAAGAGAATGAACATGAGATATGGGCATTTATAATTCTAAGATTTTGATCACGACACTGCAACATACCTTTAGCTTCAGCCTTCTTTGGTGTTTCTTTGGCAACGGGTGCTTTAACAACAGGGGTAGGTGGCTCTGGTTTCTTGACACCGCCAAAGACAGATCCAAATGAACTCTTTGTTTCGACAACTGGAGGCTTGGGCACGACCGCTGTTGCCTGTTTGGCTGCAAATCGTTGCTGTTTTGCCAATGCTTCTTTTGCCTTATCAAGTTCCATCTTAGCAGCCGCCTCGTCACGAGCACGGCGAGCAGCTACCTGTGCAGCTTCTCTTTCTGCCATGGCTTTGACCTATCACAGAGACATATGTGAAGAAGACTAATGTTAGAGAAATTATACCTCACAAAAAAGAAACACACTGAAGCCACTAATCTACTCACATCAGCAATTGCTTGTTCCTCGAGTGATAAAACAGGGACGGCAGGTGCAGGTTTGGCTTTTGCTTTGGGTGGGACGACAGGTTTGGCAGCAGCAGGTTTGGGTGCTGGCTTTGGTGCAGGAGCTGAGAAGAATAAATGCAAGTTTAAGTGAGTAAATGTCAATTCATGAATCTCGACTGGTATCCTTCGAATATATCTCACCTTTTGCTTCAACCTTTGGTGCAGGCTTCTTTTCTACAGCCTTTGGCTCGAGCTTCTTTTCTTCTACCTTCTTCTCCTCAACCACTGCTTCTACTTCTCCTTTCAACTCGGCCAATGTAGGTGGCTTGATCTCATCCTTTTGTGCTTCGACTTTTGGTGCTTCGATCTTTGGTGCTTCGACCTTTGGCGGTTCAACTTTTGGAGGCTCAACCTTTGGTGGTGCTACAGGTTCTGGTTTCTTTTCTGCTACAGGTTCTGGCTTTGTTTCCTTAATCACAGGTGCTGGAGCTGAAATATACACATATGCATGAGATGTGTGCACAAAGAAATTGAAGCAAAATGATACACGCTACTATTCTTCTTACCTTGTGTAAGTTCACGATATTCCTCCTCAGTACAATCAGCATACTTATTCAAGACCATCTCCCTTCCATTGTCCTTGGCATACTCCTCCATGGCTAGAAAGTTCGATGAGAATGTGGGGAAGCGTGATTCATCAGATGTCTTACCATATTCCTTACACCAATCGAGGTATGCCGATCGGACCCGTGCCTCACGAACGTCAGAGGTATCAATCTCTCCACCGTCGGTATCAATACCATCCATTGCATCAATTGCCTGTTCAAGTTCTTCGATACTTTCCAATCCAAGTTGCTTGGCAAGTTTCTATGTATATGATATAAGACATGAGTAAGTATCTTTTTTGAGCACATAAAATAACTGCTAAATCTTACCTCTTCCTCCTCAGCCAAAGCATCGGCAGCCTCAGAAAGTGCAGAACTGGCCTCACTTTGAGCAGCAGATGCCTCCATAACAGTTTCAAGTGCACCCTTCTTCTCCTCCTCTTCTCCCTGAGCTTTTAACTCTGCTACCGTAGGTGCTGCTTCAGAAGATTCTTCAACACTACCACCAGATTGCATAGCCATATACTCAGCCTCAGTAAAATCACCATACTCATTCAATTCCAAATCTTTTGAACGATCAGTACCATTATCTCGTGCTTCTTTCGCGGCAACAACATTGGCTACTGTAATAGTTTCATAATTTGCTTTAAATGTATCAAATTTATCTTCATTGGGTGTTTTATTGTATTTTTCACACCATGCGTCATATGCTAGTCGAGCTGCCGCATCGTAGGGGATTGATACATCGGTATCGTCTGCTGTGGCCTGTGCTGCGGTTGGTGTGGCTACCATGGAGGAGGATATACCTACTACATTACTGCTACTAGTTCTACCAGCGGGCAATGATGGTGGAGCAAAAGCAGATGCATATTGTTGTTGACTCGCAAGTGTCAAAAAGACGGCAAGTATTGATCGATTGATTAACATCTTTGCAACACAACTATTACTATACTAAATCCACAATAGCAATGGAGCAATATCACTGCGGCCGGCGTTGCAACAACTTGAAGATTTGATGACGTTTACGTGGAAGAGCAAGTAAGATATACTCAGCAATGGTATCCTGGAGGCAAGAGTCCCAAGGGAGATGATACGGTGCACCTTATTTTAAAGCATACTAAAGTCCGTCAAGTACATAGGATGATCAGCCGCCTTATTGTTTATTAATAAAATGGTGGCCATAATACGCAACAACGGATCGGGCGGCGGTTATAATAACTCGTCAAGATCTACATCATCACAACATCAACCAAAATTTATCACACATCTACCACAACTCATAACATTACTACTTGTTGCTTTTATATCATTTTATGGTGGAGTATTATTGGGCATGAATATGAATACAGCTCCTATTTCTATTGATAATAACCCGGATACAAAATCTTTAAGAGGAGGAGATATGGATGATACTGATTTCAATGCAAGAGTCGAGGCTGAAGTAACTAGAAGACTTGCTGATATATCTGCAGCAACATTCAGTAATGCAAACAACAATAACAATAAGAAAGATGATAATAATGACAAACAGAGACGGTTTTCTAAGACTATAAGTAAGATCGCAAGTGGTGCATCTCTTATATCAAAGAACGATTTCCTACAAAACTTTGATTATGGAATACCAAAACCACCATCAAAGAGAGAACATGAAAGTGATCCAGGTAAAGATGATGTACTGGTATTATATGGTACTACAAAAGCAATGCCTGATAACAATCTTGGTATAGAATATGCCACTGATATTGAGAATGGTGATATACCACATATGAGTGCTTCAGATGCAACGAAAAACTGTGGTGGACTAAATGTTATCTTTACAGAATCACATGGTGATATCCAACAATGTATTGCAATAGTAGGAAATTATGAATCATACCATATACAACGATGGTTGCGGATCAATCCTAAAGGATCATCACGATTGGATAACAAGTTACCTCTAGCACCAGTTGGTAGGGGATTGCAATCAAATGGTCAGGACAAGTTTAGCCCACCATCTGATAACTATGCATTGCAAAATCAAGCCTTGTTGGAAACATACTTTGCAAGATTATCAGATACACTCGAGGCATTGAAACCAATGGCAAAAGCCTGTGCTGGGAATGATAATACAGTCATAGTAATGGTATGCAATACAGGTCAATCAGATCTACTTATAAATTTCATCTGTGCAGCAACAGCACGAGGTTTTGGTGATATAGTGCGAGAGAAGGTATTAGTGTTTGCTACAGATAAGGGAGTGTTAGATATAGGACTTGGACTAGGTTTAAGAACATTCTACGATGAAGAAATATTCAAAGAAATGCCCGAGAAGGAGGCAGGAAGATATGGCGATAGAGCATTCACACAGATGATGTACGCCAAAGTTGTTACGGTCCAATTAATTAATCGACTTGGCTATGATGTTTTATTCCAGGTAAGTGTGAAAGAGTATGTTTTTGATCATGATAATACTTATGAAGATAAAGCTCACAAGTGATTGTTTCATGACAGGATGTTGATCTCGTATGGTATAAGAATCCTCTTGACTTCTTCCATGACAGAACAAATCCACTATATGCATTTGATATGTTATTTCAAGATGATGGAGCAAGATCATTACGTTATGCTCCATATTCAGCCAATACTGGCTTCTATTATGTACGAAATAATGACAAAACGAAATTCTTATTCAGAAGTCTCTTATACTTGGGTGATATGGTATTGAGTATGACAAGTCATCAACAAGCATTAGCTGCTCTTTTGGACGAACACAGTTCATTGACTGGATTGAGAATAAAGACTCTGTCTGGGGTTGACTTTCCTGGTGGATATCATTACCATAGAAAGAAAGAGATACCATTCATGAAGGATATTGTGCAAGGAAAGCATGTACCGTATATCATGCATATGTCTTGGACAACTAACAAGAAGAACAAGTTAGTATTTCTACAGCAGATGGGGCTGTGGTATACAAAGAGTGCTTGTGAAAGTGGAAAAGGAGTCAATGTAGCCAATGGGTTGAGTGCTGGTGAGTTGGAGGGATCGTGTTGTTCAGCTGAATCAATCATCAAGTGTCACTACAGTGATAAGCCGAGTGCCGAAGAATGTAAAGACAGTAAAACTTCTACTTTCATAGACAAGCCGCCCAAGGGAAAGAGCTTTTGGTAGCAAGTGTAAGCATAACGTTGGTTCTACTATTCATTGTTGTTGTTTACTTTTGTTGATGCTTGTTTGTTGAGGCAGTGGTTACAAACTCCAATAAAGCCACTTGTGCAACTTTCATTCTTTGAATCATCTTCTCCATTGTATAGCTTTATAACCTTTCTTTCGACCAACTTCTTAATTAGTTCGTCTTCATTTAACGAGCTCCAATCTTCTGCTTTTGTTGTGTGTCGTCTCAAACTTCTTCGAGCGTCTTTCAAGTTTCGTCTTGTTGTTGCTGCTGCATCATTGACTTGCCATTGAAGTCCTTTCTCAATTCTGCCTAAAGCTCTACCTCTTGCAAAGGCAGAACCTTCACGCAAGTCAAGAGCATTACGGATAATAGTAGAGGATACTGATTTCCTCATATCTTTAGCAGCGTCTGAGAGACTTGAATGAGTCTGACTACCCCCCATCCATGTTCGGTGGTCATTCAGAATGTACAAAGGAACACTTGCTTCTTTGCAAATCTTGGCCAAGTACCTCAACGATCCAGGCACTCGTTGCATGGCTTGTCCATCGCATATAACAACATGGGGTTTGTTAGATGCTCTATTCAGTTTCAATTTCTTCTTGGAAGAAGGTTTATGTGGATGCAATATCTTATTCATGATACTTCTCTTTTCCCCATTACCAAGGTACAACCCACTTTCGCCTTCTCCGTCAATTCCATCACTACTATTTGAACCACTGAAAGGTAACAGCCACCTCAACCAACCTCCAGATGCAGGTATTGACTGATGGTAAATCCGGCCATAAAGGAACTGTGAAATATAATGAGCTCTGCTAATAGGCTGACCAAATGGCATGTAACCATGAATTCTGAGTTGCATCTCTTCTAACCAAGCATACTGATTCCATGGTGCATGTCTTTCATATTGTGGGTCGTCAATATCAATATCCATATCTTCAAAATCATCACTATCGTTTTGCTCAACCAATTGATGTTCATCATGTTCATCATTCTCTACATCTTCTTCAATGTCTTCTTCTTCTACATCTGCAATTGCATTATCACTTTTGTACTTATCAACTGGGTTATATGTAGTCTGTTTCCACCTTTTACTTGATACTGTGTAAGCCCTCCGTATATTCTGAGGGTTAAGATCCTTGACAGATAGCTCTAGTACCTCAGCTCCAATCACAGGTGTTGCATCTTTTTGTTGATGATGCTTTGGATGATAGCAGTAGTATAATTGTTTGGCCAGAGTCTTTTGAATAATTGGTTTGCGTTGTTCTTTGGATACTCGTTGATTATGACCCAACGTCTTGTTCATTTGTTTAGATGGAGCTACTCCATCAACATATACTGGTGATGATTTACTACTATATATATTGGAAGGTGATTTACATATACTATTCTTCTCAAATGCCTCTTCTTTAAATGAAGGTACATCAACGTTAGGATTCTAAGTCTCATGGGTACTCCTCTGGGACGACTTTGTATCTGTGTATTATGATTGGATGAGTTATCAGATTCTAATCTTTTCTTATTCTGCTGTTCATACTGATATGCCGAGGATGCCGAGTGATTGTTGAGGTATGCTGCAAGTGACAGGAGGTAAGTATCATATGTGCAAATAATATATTTCCGCATAAGAACAATAAACTTACGTTTGTTTGCAATATGATCCATCAAGTATACTTCTATATTATCCCTCTCTTTCTTCTTCTCGGCCTGAGTTGGTTGTTGATAATTGGAGTTGATGGCTGTCAACACTATTGCAGCACATGTCAATAATTTTGAATTTGGTGCGGTGGAAGAAGAAGAAGAATTGCATAGTAGTTTATTAGACATTGTACTATGTTATTATATAGCCTGTTTTAATTTAAAGCCTTCGAGCAGGCATAAGTACACATTACTCTTCTCCTACTCTAACCGAGCTCATCACCAGCTCATCACCTCTCATCGGACAACTAACACTAAACCCATTCAGTGAATAAATTGTCATTTTTAGCGATACCGTCAGGGCCTCACAATTCACACGCTCAGAACACCACTCTACTCACCTTCCATGCTTTTGTGTCCTACTCTCTCTACTAATCTCCTCTTCTTAGCGTCAAATACAATCGGTAGTATGTTGAATAATATGTTATCATCAACAGCTCGGAAGGCGGCGGCAGTTTGCTGTCGAAGAAGTATTATATCAAATAAAAACTTGCCCACCATACATCACTCTTTAAATAGGTATGATACATCATCAATAAGTAACACCAAATTAGCAATAAGATGGCACGGTGGTGGTCCAGGTACTTACTCTTTTCTTTATGTTTAATATCTTCTTTCTCTATGGTCTTTTATATGTCTTTCTAACAAATTGCAATCAACACATGATATGAACAAAAAACATATGATGTTAGGTCCCGATGCACCCACAATAAATATAACATTTGTCAACCCTGATGATAGTAAAACACCAATAGTTGCACGAGTTGGTGAAACATTATTACAAACAGCACATCGAACTGGCATTGAAATGGAAGGTGCATGTGAGGGTGTATGTGCATGTTCAACATGTCATATCATATTAGAACCTGAATTATATGAGCAGGAATTAGATTTATTAGAAGATGGAGCATTAGGTGAAGATGAAGAAGATATGTTGGATATGGCATTTGGATTGTCCGAAACTAGTAGATTAGGTTGTCAAGTTACATTGAAAGAGAACATGGAGGGTGCAGTGTTTACTTTGCCCAAGGCGACTAGAAATTTCTATGTCGACGGACATAAACCTACACCTCATTAATCATTAATTGGTTATTATTATTATAGAGATAATGAAATGACGAATAGATCAAATGCAACTCCAACTTTATCGTTACATATGCACAATGTTCTGTATTAGAAAGAGATGTTCATGAATCACCTCCTATACTAATAAAACGTTTGAATATTCGAGTGTGTCTGAGAGCCTTTTCCTTCCGCTTCTTTTCTCTTGCAATCTCTTCGAAATCTACAATCTTGCCAGTCTTATCGACATACGGTCTTTTAAACAGCGTACTACCTTGCTTAGCAAATACTTCTAATGCATAATAATACAACATGAGATCATATTGATCCCTTTGTGTAACAAGTGTCCAATCAGCACTGCCTCTTTCAATATGAAATGCTTCACTGTTGGTATGTGGTGACTCGTCTGCTATCAGATATTTCTTTGGACATCCGTCACTGGGTTGTTTCAATTCATAATACATTTCCAAACGTTTTATTGTCTCTTCGAGATAGTCTGCAATACCTATAAAGAATTTCCGAGCTAATATCCCTTTTGCAACAATTAAATGATCTTCTGTCAATTCTCCTTGCTTGTTGTTTGTTAATGATCTTACAACCCAGTTATCAATATATTGTGTACTTTCTATGTACTCTTGAAAGTTCATTCCCCAATCTCGTGAATTAAACAACTTCTCTGCTTGCATAACTGGATGTTGTAATATTGTAAAAGCTCGACCTTTATGATTATTGTTGAAGATCATGGTACCATCTAAAAAGTAGCTTGTTGCAATAACATCCACAAATCCCAAATCTATTAAGTTTTGTTGTCTAGCATTGGCCAGTCCTTTGCGTGTTTGCGTATCAACATTTAACACTCCGTCTATATATGTTAGTGATTCTGGGTTCAAACGTTTTTCAGTACGTCTTAGATTGTAACACTTTGTCATTATTGTTTTGATGTTGCCACCTTTTGCCCTCGGTACAACAAAGAAGAAGATGGGTTCATTATTTCTTCTCGGTTCTCGTAAATCAACCAATCTATTCAATGGATGTTGCTCATCTTCATCTTCCAAGGTTTTGATATATTCCCCATTATCATCTACTACAACATAATATGGTTTAGATGGATGTATAGAAGGGTAGAATCCACTACGAGTAACAAATTGTGTCTTCTGTAGTGGGTGTTGAAATCTAATCTCATTATTTACCTCGAGTGAACGCCTAGATGGATGTATTGAAGTATTGAATCCACTACGAGTAACAACATTATTATTATTATTATTGACCTCAAGTGAACGCCGATTTATCTTGTGCTGCCGATATTGCACTGCTCTAAATTGCACCACATATGATGATATGAATACAATCAATAAGAAGAAGGGAAGCGCTGCTATATGTGCAGGTTTCCGCCGCAAACAAGTGACGGCACCACCTTCATTGTTCATACGCTATTTTATGAGATGTGAAAATTTTAGGATACCCCGAAAAATATACTCTCAATTATCGTAGAAGCAACCTGAATCGATTTCGTCACCTGAATTAAATTTTGGAGCTCTACTAACAAACTACTAACAAAATGATAGCATAAATGAATGTTTTTTTCCTACTCAAATATCGCTACCTATAAGTCGTTTGATATACCAAAATGATTCTACTTGCTTAGAGGAGCTCAAAAATGCAATAAAAGTCACCCATTCCCATATTTAGGGTATATATTGTGTATTTCGTCATTTCGTCGGCCGTTTAGACCTTTACGGGAACCCAGTATACGTAGGACACCATATAATTTAAAGGATACCTCATAGGTTTACTTAGTAGTTTGTTAGGTGACGAAATGTTCAGGTTTGAGGTTTGAGCTCGGCCAAAGTTGAAATATATAAGTGGTCATATCTCGGTCAATATTCAAAGCTAGAACAAGTTTGACATATCAGAATAATCAGGAAGCATAAGAGCTGTTCAAAAATGCATTAAAACCAGTAATATTTTAAAAAG
>Ga0214481_100091_pt1 | contig 39442 bp, 31 predicted proteins | sample M1_20Mar14CPVII9_4_FD_165057 | JGI IMG/M metagenome (GOLD analysis project Ga0214481, IMG submission 165057) | Marine eukaryotic communities from Monterey Bay, California, United States - M1_20Mar14CPVII9sort6BwellG10 | ecosystem: Environmental > Aquatic > Marine > Unclassified | place: USA...
GATACATTTACATACAACAAGCAACATCACCCACAAAATTCACATCAACGTACAAATGCACAATTAAATCCGTCATCATCTCTTCCATTGGTACGTTGATGTGAATTTTGTGGGTGATGTTGCTTGTTGTATGTAAATGTATCCTCCTTAAAGATTTTCTAACGTAATAGCCATTGTTTTTAAAACATGTAGTAAGGGATGTGTACCTCACACTGTCTCACACGCCAGATGCTGTTGATGTTGCATATTACTTATCCTAATGCCATTAATAGTAACGAAATCCTCACCGGCCAATGAAACTAATAGTAACGATATCGATCTGCACTAAATGCAGTAGCTTTATCTCTCTGATCACATTTAATCTCACCTAGGTATTCTTGATATAATTGTAAAGCTTTCGTGTAATCATCTTTTGATGCATGTCCATATCTGTATAATTCTTTGATCTCATCTAATGTGTTGCTCTCTCCACTTCTTACCGCGATCATGTAATGCCTCAGTGCTCTATCAAAATTGCCTGCATTTGCCTCCCTATTGCCCAGATTGTGCCTTGCTGTTGCATTTCCTCCCATAGCTGCTAGTTCGTAGTAATGGACAGCCTTCTTCGTATCAGCTTCTACTCCTTGACCATGCTTATATACATAACCAATATTGCAATAAGCCGGAGTATAACCAAGTTCCCCTGCCCTATGCCAATGTTCTAATGCCTTTCTATAATCTTGTGGGCATCCATATTCCCCTCTAGAGTAGTAATTTCCCATATCGTAGATTGCAATAGGATCCTCAAGATCCATTCTTTCAATTTCCCTTTTAATTAACTCATATTCATCTGGCGTTGGAGTTCTACAAAATGGGCACTTTTCATTATCAACTTCATTTCCTTGGTGATCATAAAGAGGTGCATGAACACATCCACTGCATATAACTTTCCCACAACATGACATGTATTTACTTCCCGAGATGAGTGTTGGTAAAAGGAGGAAACAGATTGGACAATCTTCTGCTGGTGGAGGTTGTTTAAATAGCTCTTTATCATGCAACTCAGCCGCATGCTCAGCAGCTAGTCTTTGATATTCCTCACATTGTTTCTCATGTTTGTGCCGGTGTTTCTTTTTGCATGCGGCATTGCAATATTTAACCATCTTACATTTGTTGCATATGTTATTAATATCATTGCCCTCTTTACCACAATTGGCGCATACCGATACTATATCAACTTCATTATTAATCGTGCTCATGTTTTGTAACATATTGTTCACCTCACATACATCATCATTTGATTTTGATGCATCGTCTTTGCAACTATCGGATGTGCTCATTTTATGTCTATGTTCACTGAAATACACTATACTTTTTAATATCGATTATCCTTCATACGAAGATTGATCTATCTACGGCAGCTCTACTGTTCTTAAGTCCAAATTGATTTCCTCATATCTCAAAATTTGATGAGACGATAAGTATAGTTTGCAATTGTTTTGAGAAGTGACGATCCGCGGTGAAACTATTACGGCCCGTGAAGAGAGTTATTAATGCATTTATCTAACGATATTTAACAAGGCGCTGGCAATAACAACAAAGGAGGACACTCAATATAAATATACATAATATATATCGTACCTAGAGCAAGTTACCGCAGATTTGGGTGTAAATTACTAGTTCCTACGCGCACCCGGTATCCATTTGGGTGTCATCTCAACACCTTTTCCTAAAATATTCTAAAATAGGAGGTAGGTATCTTACACCTTAAAACACGGTAGCTACACACAAATCTCAATCTAGCAAAATATGAGTCAAAATAGGGCAATCTGACACCCAAACTTTGGCTCATAACCCATTCTACCGACTCTTCCTTTGATAACTTTAGCTGCTCATTATGAGGCCGCCGGAGGCTGCCGAGAGCCAACATATCATCCTATCCTCAAGTTTTATACATGAAGAGAAGATATAGATACTCATTTGCTATAGTGGTACAATGATACGTCTATTTCTATGCAAGTCTAGATAGAGCACACATTCTACCATTTTAGCATTATAATGCCTCTACATAAGTATGTTATTCGTATCTAGTGTATGAAGTCATAGTCTTAGTATTAATAATTCGTAGAATCTTCATTATTGCAATATGTATTGGTTTGGGGTATGTTGTGGGATGGTTTTCATGCATTTTTGAGTGCATATGTTGTTGTGTTTAGCATACGAGCATTTGCGATCCAATATCCATTGAGTTGGGCTATAATTCGATCAATACAGTCTTCTAGTATCCTAATAGCTCAAACCCAACTACCCTATCGTCATTTGATACCAGGATGATGCAACAATAACATTTTGTGCATATCATGTGTGCATTTTTATATCATCCATCAATATCGTATCCAATCTATCCATATACGGCCAGACCATGCTAAATATGCAGTAGGATACGTTCTCATGTATCTAATGTTGATTGTTGTGCATCATCATACGTTTTCTACCAATATTGCTCCGTGTAGAGTTGTCAATCTAACATAAGAATAATTCGAAAAATGAGTGAAGTAGCGGATGACTTCGATGCTGCTTTATCTCGAGTATATGACGTATGATACGATCATTTGGTACTTCTCTAATAAATATCCGTTAAGGGGCATCGCGTAGTTGAGTATGAAATAGCGTATAGCCTTCACAAATAGAGCCGGCCGCCCGATGCATCATCGTCTATCATTTTTTTGATGGGCTGATGGAAGTATACATTTCGTAGTAACTAAGGTAGTTGGTAGTACCAACCTCTTTGAATGTCATAACCGATTATATCGTTATAGCGTGTATGCAGTAGTACGATATCAACTATTGTAGTTATGGAGTATAGCGTAGAAGAAGATAGGGGACGGCGAGCATCATGATGAAAGTGTTTGAGAAAAAAAAGTGAGTGATGAGCGGCGAAGCCGCTTCAACTCACAAAGGTTACTACCTAACAAACTACTTAGGTAATTACCTTACATATTATAGGGTGTCAAAGTGACACCTGAATTTGTTCCACAAGTAGGTAACATAAATAGAAGACATTCCACTTGTAATTCATCACAAATCAAGACAATCATCAAGCAAGTTAACTAAACTATTGCCTGATAAGGTTGGACTCTAGTACGGCAATTAGTCTCTCACAACAATAACTATACAATAATATAGTCAGTATATCGTATTTAAATGATCTATCGAATGGTGGTATTCATTGATATTGAACGAGTACCAGGATTTTACAAAAAAAGGTACACAGTATACATCTTGTGTCATTTTATATACGCTAATATAAACGCCTCCATTGACGATAGATTGGCCTTTTGCAGCCTTTTCTTGTGGTATCGAATAACAATATTTGCCATAGACTCAAGTGAAGTGCATACTAGTATTGTATAGAAATTAAAATATGAGCACACCCGGTAGTTGCAATGTCGGTGCATCAAAATCAAATGACGATGATGTATGTGAGGTGGCGGGGAAGTTAGAAAAGATGAAAACATCAGAAGATAATGAAGACGAAGAAGATGTATCAGTATGTGCAAATTGTGGCAAGGAGGGTGCCAACAATGTATGCAACAAATGTAAGAAGGCTACTTATTGCAATGCCGCATGTAAGAAGAAACACAGACATAAACACAAAAAAGATTGTGAGGAACATCTCAGACTTGCTGCTGAGCGTGCTGCTGAGCTACATGATGAAGAGCTCTTCAAAGAGCCACCATCACAATATGGGGACTGTCCAATTTGTTTCCTCCGTCTACCTACACTTCATACTGGGTGGAGGTATCAGACATGCTGTGGAAAGGTTATATGCGGAGGATGCAGTTATGCACCCGTTTATGATAATCAAGGCAACAAAGTTGATAAGCACAAGTGTCCTTTTTGCAGAACTCCAGATCCTATTACAGAAGAGGAAGCAAACGAAAGGGATAAGAAAAGAATGGAAGCTGGAGATCCTATTGCAATATATAATATCGGACGTAACTATTATTCTGGGTTGTGTGGATATAAACAAGATTATAAAAAGGCGTTAGAACTTTGGCATAGGGCAGGGGAACTCGGTTATGCTAATGCTTACAATAATATTGGGTATTGTTATAATAGTGGTAGAGGTGTAGAGGTTGATAAGGGGAAGGCGAAGCAATACTATGAGGTTGCGGCTATGGGAGGAGATTCAACGGCAAGGCACAATCTAGGCAATAACGAGGTACGTGTAGGCAATTATGATAGAGCACTCAAACACTCTATGATTGCAGTTAGGGGTGGAGATTCTGACTCATTGGTGATTATCAAAGGAATATACTCAAAAGGACATGCAACAAAAGAAGATTATACAAAAGGATTGCAATTATATCAAGAATATATGACGGACATTAAGAGTGAACAGAGAGATAAAGCTGCTGCAGCAGATGAGATGCATCGTTATTATTAGTATCGATTGTGGAGTTTTACAATCCCTCGATAAAATTTGGAGAGAGGGTTGTGTAGTTCATCTTTTACATACAGAATGGAAGCCGGAATCTCAAATAGAAGAATAGCTCAACCTTTATAAAGTAGTCTAAATTGGGGATCATCGTCCGGCCTACTAAAGAGATTTATAAGCAATACAGCAACCTAAGGCAACCGATTTAAACCTATTCTGGTGCGGTTCCCTCCTTCCAAAGTAGAGTTTTCTACTACATGAAAACTAAAAACTAAGCCCCATACGACGCGAGTGACAGTCCGACTCTTATCTAGTACAGCCCCTTTCACTTGATTGAAAGTTAAATGATTAATTAGTAACAATGGTGTTTACGGTTGAGGAGAGAGTTTAATAGAGTAACGGCAGCTCTAATATACGTATTATATCAACAACAGGACTTTAATAATCATCTCTTGTTACTGTATATCATAACTTGATACACAATAAGAATGTCAAGAGCTAACCTCCGACGACAACAATCAAAAATGAATTGCTGCTCTACTACTTCTCCAACAACCACAACAACACGATCGTGGTCATTCTTTGCAATAGCACTACTATCAACATCGTTAGTATCAGGACATGGCTATTTAAAGACACCTAGATCACGAAATTTAGTTGCCTGTAAGTTATTGTTATCTCTCAACCCATTGTAATTGCAATACATTGCTCACATATCACATATCTCTCTACCAACAACTATAAATACAGATCAAGATAAAAACTATGAATTTCCAACAGCATCCAACCCCTATCCCGAAGATTGTCCACACTGCTTAAACCGCGGAGGAACCTTAGCACAATGTGGTATATCACCAGCATCCTCTGCCGGTGGTGTCGATCGTAATTACGATACACCCAAAAATGTCAATAATGATCCGATGAGTACCAACTTACAGGGTATATATCGCCAAGGTGATGTAATCGATATTGAAGTATTGGTAACTACTCATCATAAGGGCCATTTTGAATTTGCAATTTGTCCAATCAACGGCGGTGATAGTGATGATAATATGCCAATGGAAGTACCCACAGCGGAATGTTTTAAGAATAATAAATTACAATTCATTTCGGATGAATTATACGGAGCACCACCTGACCCTTCCTATCCAGAAAGGGCATATATAGCACCAGCATCTATAGTTACATGGACAAATGGTGAAGAGAATGGTGAACAACAACCAGTAACAGGAGCACCCTACAAGATGAAATTTAAATTACCCGAAGGTATATATGGCGAAACGGTATTATTACAATGGTATTATCTAACTGCTAATAGTTGTAAACATGAAGGATATAGTGAATATAACTTTCCTAATGATTGGGTGGGTGTATTTGATGAAAGTTTACCAGATTGTGGTGAGATACCGCCAGATGGTAATGGCGTTCCTGAACAGGTGAGCAAGATTTGTTGGATTGTGTTTTGTGCACATCTTATGGTTCACTTTTTTGGTTTGGTTTTAACCTCTCAACCGCTTTGCTGTCTGTCTATTCTTTAAGTTTTGGAACTGTGCAGAGATTCGTATAGTACGTAAAGGAGGAGCCACGACATCTGAAATTCGTGATCCAATGATGATCATGCAAGATGAAGAAGGAGCCACTACAGTTCAACAAATAACAACACCTACAACATCACCCCCCTCAACATCACCCACACCCGTCCGTCCATGCTCTTCTAATCCATCATCAACCTACTACGAGGCCACAAAAGATTGTTCAGGATATTACATTTGTGAATCAGGCATCCAAGGCCAGATATACTACTGCTCAGGTAATGATATGTTATATGATGAAAGTGAACAAATGTGTAATTGGTCAGACGAGGTTACTTGCAAAGGTCTAGTACAAGATGAACCAACACATGATGAACATGGTAATCTATTACCAACTAAGGAACCTACACATTCACCTACTCAGAAACCAAATTCATTATTAGAATGGAATCCTAATGCGTATCCTCGACAGCATACTAAAACTATCATTGGATACTACGCATCATGGCAATGGTATGATCGGAATGGATTAGCAGAACCATCAGCATTTGATTTTACAAAGATTACCAGAGCCAACTTTGCCTTCTTTCAAATAACAGACGATGGATATATCTTCGGTACAGATAATTGGGCAGACCCAATAACACTATTTGGTTTTTATGATTGGATGAGTGAGGAAGGTACCGCACATGAATATTGTTCATGGGATGAACCAAATTCAACACCGAATTGTATGGCACATAAGTATGAGGAGGGATTGATATATCAAGCACATTCAGCGGGTGCAGAAGTGTATCCTAGTATTGGGGGTTGGAGTTTATCAGATCCGTTTCCGGTAATGGCAGCGAATGCTGATAGTAGAGCAAGATTCGCACAACAGTGTGTTGATCTTATCAAGAGTTATAACTTTGATGGGATTGATTTAGGTAAGTCGTTGATTGTCTTGTCTTGTGTGTGTGTATTGGCATCACTAGATGATGACTGATGAGATTTGACAGTAACTCATACACCTCCTTCCGTCTCTACTACTTTACAGATTGGGAATACCCTGGCCACGAACCGCATTCAGGAACACCCGCTGATACTGTCAACTTTAACTTACTCCTTGATGACGTCCGTGCGGCCTTGGATCAACTCGAGGCTGAGACGGGAAGGTACTACGGCCTTACGGCAGCACTGCCCTGCGGCCCATCCATCATTGCAAATCAAGATATAGCACACGTCGGCAGACTATTAACAGAATTGAATCTAATGACATATGATTTCCACGGCAGTTGGAATGAGAAGACGGGCGTAAATGCCCCATTGTATGATCAAGAAGATAGTCCCGAGTTCTCAGTTCATGGTTGTGTAGAGAATTGGTTGGAGGGAGGTGCACCAAAGGAGAAGATCAATATCGGATTTGTAAGTAGCGTCTATCTTTACCATTGTTCAATTTTGTACGTATTGCTCATCTTGTATCATCAATCTGCTTAGCCCTTTTATGGACGCTCATTCCTCAAGGCAGAGCATCTATACGAGCCTCACGAAGGAAATGATGACTCTCTGTGGTGGATGGACGAAGGCGTGCCTCAATGTAAGTCGTTACTTCTTGTCGTAGCTGTTCGATGGTGTCTTTACATCATGTGTTAATGTCTAACTCACCTTGCCTCTATTGCATACCCTTCACCCACAGATTACAATATAATGGACAAGATTGACGAGTTAACAACTGTCCGAGATGAACAGACAATGACTCAGTACGCTTATGGATCGACGGGTATGGTATCATATGATGATGAACGAGCAATCTGTGATAAGACTGAGTATGCCCAAGTTCACGACCTTAATGGATACATCATTTGGGAATTAAGTGGTGATCTGATGCCTGATCTTACCACTCCACTACTTGATGCGGCTAATGCCAAGCTCCTTGACCCAAGTCTAGACTGTGCTAGCCTTGATCTTTCAGACTACATAAATGAGATAGTCAGTGAAGCACATCCTCCTCAACTTATACTTGACGCCGAAGGCAACTCGGTACCGATCAGTTCTCAAGTTTCATCAAGTAAATGGTATGCTAATTTCAGTGACGGCGTGTGCCTTAACGATGGTCAAGAGCCTAACTGGCTAAAAGACGAGGAATTGTTCGATACTGTACAGGATTGCTGTGCAAAGAAGTTTAACTGGAATGATGCATGTGTTGAAATTAGTCCAGATAGCTCACCTATAGAAGTTGCCGCTGTTGTGGAGATTCAGACACTCGATACGTATTATCCATCTTCGATTGGTATCGCTCAGTGCTTGGACGATGGAAACCAACCGTAAGTAGGGATGACACTGCTCACTTGATATATATGATTCCAACTCTGACACGCTTACTTCCCCCTTCTTAGTGGATGGATGACCTTGGGTGAAATGTTCGATACTGAAAAGGCCTGTTGTGACGAACACTTCCCTGGCCAAGAGTGTATTGGTAACGTCTCGAAGCCACCGACTCATCAACCAACACTTCCACCGACGACGCTTAAACCAACTACAAGAAACCCCACGACACGGCCTAGTAACCCTCCAAGCCGACCAGTTACTAATGCCCCTACAAAGATGACACGTTATCCTACCCCTCCACCAACATCAAAGTTGATACTTGAATCTCAATCATCTAGTTATGAGATGATCCAACAAGCAGGGTCCGATGCAATTGCGTCACCTACAATGAGGCCGACGACGAGGATACCAGCCACACAATACAGTACTGCTGCAGAAGCTTTCATGGGTAGTCAGGCAATGGCCTTTGCTAGTATGCAAACGAATAGCAGTCCAATACCAATGAAGGGTCAAGAGTCATCATCTCAACAATCACAAATTCTAAGTTTACAAGCCCAAATACAAGAATTAAAGTCAAGTAGTGGGGAACTTACTATGAGACAGAAGCAGTTGCTCAAGAAGATGAGAAAACAACAAATGAAACTTAAGAAGGCAGCTAAGAAGGAAGCCATGTTAGCGAGGCAGCAAGCATTAGCAGCAAAGAAGGCAGCACAAACTCGTGTACCTTAGCATCATTTAAAGAATAGAATTAATGTTATAGTCTACTACGAAGTTTCTTGCTACGATTATGATCGTCACCCATGCTTAACCAGTACTGAAGCTCTAGCAGCGGCTTGGAGAGTCCACGTCTAATCTAGAACTACTAGAACGCTAGAGGAGAAGGTGCCGACTCCGAAGAATGGTGTTTAATATCCTCAATCCAATACTAATCCTCAAGTGGTTCAACATTCCGTATCCAAACAGCTTGTCCAATAGCCTTAATTTCACCTTGTTCAATCTGTCTTTGTATCCGTCTTACTTCTTCTGATGTGCTACTCTCATCTTCTTCTTGTTGTGGTAAAGTTATGTCATATACATTCCACAAATGTACACCCTTTAATACAATCTGTGTACCATCTTTACGTACTCTAATCAAGTTATCATATTGTGTGTCATCATCGGTATCATTCTTATTACTACTACTACTAACTTTGTTGTTCAATAATCTAGCATCTAATAACTTTTGACGTTCATCAACATCCTCTTGAGTTGCTACACATTTACTACTTGGCAATTCTATAAATTCATCCCCATATCCAAAGTTCGTTAGAAATGCAATATTCCCATAATTATATATCGCCTCGTCATTAGATCGGAGGAAATCATGTGATGCTATTGATAGATTAGTTTGGGCACATAATTTGGCTAACTTGAGTAGTTGAGATGTGTCATCGCTGTTGGTATCGTCTATTATTACTGATCCCTCTCGAGTTAGTACAGTTAATAAATCTTCACCTTCTTCTACTTGATATGAATCTGCCATTTTCTGTAACCATGATAGTACTGACTTTGATGTATAATGTGATGCCAACTCATTCTTATCCTCTTTGATTGTGGTATCCTTATCGTCATTGTTGTTAGTGGACAATGCATACAGTCGATATGCAATAGTTTGTAGATTATGACGATTTGAAGATATGAAGCAGCCTGGTGTATGTATCGATCTATAGGGTTGGTGGATGATAAAGGCAGCACATAAAGTAGACGCCATCAAAAATATTGCAAGGAAGATGTCAACAAAAACTGTCATTATTAGTTATCATCACAATATGATCGAGGAGAGAGAGACGATTACGAGAATAGGTATAGAAAACGTTTGACCATCTCTTCCTTCTACTAATATACGAACTCAACAATGTAAAGAAGATATTAGAGGCAGAGTAGAATACCCAATCTCTTTCAATCCGCATGACATATCTGATATCATGCACATATCATATGCACAAATAGTGTACGAGATTTCTATCAAGACATGAGGTGAGAAGGTAGAGATATAATATAATATGGAACATATGCTAATGTTTTCTGTACTTGATACTTTATATGAGAGTATGTGAATTGATAAAGACAAAGATGAAAGACAAAGTGTGGCATAGATTTGAGCGTCTATATCCCTTTCCAATATGAGTAGGTAATCTCATTACAGTTCTACATCTAGTTCCGTTTGAGTGAAGAATGCAGTTTAACTAGTTATTTATTAACACGACGCTGTTAACACATATAATATAGTAATATCCAACCAGAAGCAATTTACTTTTATTAGCAACTATATAAACCTTTTTCCACATCAATACAGATGACTAACAATAGCAAATGATTTACTCCGTTACATATACTCCGTTTGGCTATACTGCTCTTCCTTATACTGCTTGGGGTTGAAAGCGTTCGGCTTGTCCACAATCAACAGTAAACTAGAGGAGGGGCAGTGCCGCTCTGAATGTAAGAGGATTGATTGTTTAATATCCTCAAACCAATACTACTTTAGCGGTTCAACATTCTGTATCCAAACAGCTTGTCCAATAGCCTTAATTTCAGATTGTTCAATCTGCTTTCGTATCCGTCTTACTTCTTCTGATGTACTACACTTCTTCTACTATCCTCGTCATCTTCTCCTTGTTGTTGTAAAGTTATATCATATACATTCCACAAATGTACACCCTTTAATACAATCTGTGTACCATCTTTACGTACTCTAATCAAATTATCATATTGTGTATCGGTATCATTCTTGTTACTACTACTATTAGCTTTGTTCGCTAATCTAGCATCTAATAACTTTTGACGTTCCTCAACATCCTCTTTTGTTGCTACACATTTACTACTTGGCAATTCTACAAATTCATCCCATTCATATCCAAAGTTAGTTAAGAATGCTACATTACCATAATTATATATCGCCTCGTCATTAGATCGGAGGAAATCATGTGATGCTATATTGATAGATTTGTTTGGGCACATAATTTGGCTAGCTTGAGTAGTTGAGTGTCATCGTCTATGTTGTTGTTGGTATCGTCTATTATTATTGATCCCTCTCGTGACAGTACATTTAATAAATCTTCACCTTCTTCTATTTGATATGAATCTGCCATTTTCTGTAACCACGATAGTACAGTCTTTGATGTATAATGTGATGCCAACTCCTTGTTATGATCTTTGATTGTGTGGTATCCTTATCGTCATTGCTGTTAGTGGATGCATAAAACCGATATGACGTAGATTGTAGATTATGACGAGACGAATGGAAGATGCAGTGTGTTTGTGTATCGATGTATAGGGTTGCTGGATGATAAATGCAGCACATAAAGTAGACGCCATCAAAATTGTATATGCAAGGACGATAGTCATCGTTGTTGTTGTTCACATATTCCTCTGCTATCGCCACCACCAAAACTAGTACACTGATAGATTAGTTGAAGAGACAGCTATATACTAAACATACGACGTCGTAGAAATCAGGAATGATAGGAGGGTTGTAGATATGAGTACTTAGTCAATCATGAGAATTCATGAGAATCGTTGAGAATCGTATGAGAATCGGTGAGAATTGATGAGAATGGGTGAGAATGGGCGAGAACTAGTCTCTAGCGGCCTTTGTACAAGATATTAGGTAGTTGAGAGTAGACAGGGAGGCCTCGGGACGAGTTGTATAACCTGTGATATGTACCTACTCAAGTACACAAAATAAATTACATCTCTAAATTATTGGATTGATAAAAAGACACATGTCCCCCCAAAGATACGGTATCCTTAAAAAGATCCGGTATCCTTCATGACGAGCTCAAAATTACAGGCAGGCAAATAACTCCACAGCCACACAAAGCAAGATGTTCCCCTCCTCTCCTATAACTCGTTGAATAAATCATAAATCCATCAACTATTCTAGTAGACTTGAGATTTATACCAAAAAGTAATTATAATATAAATAGCAATGGTTTCCTCCTATCAGCAGGGTGGAACAACCGCCTATCGTGGTAAGTACCCTAAGATCTCAAAGATATCGTCTGTCGGCTAGTAGTAATGTTTTTTGATAAGCCTTTGTTATAGGCGGAGTGTACCATCAATATATAGTGTTATTGCAATGGTGCTCTATTGCAAAAACCCCTAATGTAGACGATCGGCTGTATGGTGTCGTCGACTGAGGTAGAGATATATAACTATCAGTTATATAGCATATATCGCCCATCGGCACTTTTTAAGATTCGGGGGCCTATTCATCGGTGCATCTACACACAATATATGTTTTGATGGGCCGGTTCCTCGGCAATGTTACTAATGATCATGTTATAGTTAAGCCGCACGATTGTCAGTACCTTTTGGCTCAGCGGCATCGGCATCGGCGGCAGCTATTGCAATGCGTGCAATCACAAAAGTCTAACCATATCTCTCTCTCTCTCTATTGCAACTCTCAACTTCCTCCATCTTCTCTTCCCCAACAAAACAGACGAGGAATCGGAACCACTCTCCTCTAACAATTCTACATACGAACCAATCAATGTAGAAAATAAATCAACATCAACATTATGGAAGAAATTATCAATCACCGGCTGTGCCGTACTTCTAGCAATCGTATCGTACACCACCTTCTCCTCACATCGTACACCAATTAACTCAACAAATATTGATCTAGACAATGTCAATTTACTATCGAAACATTTAGATGGACAAGATTTAATGTCGGATCATGGTGCCAAGGCTGGTAAGAAGGGGGATGGCAGTGGTGAGAGTAGTAAGAAGTTAACAAAGGCTGAGATGAATACGAAATTGTTTGATGATCAGCGTGAGTTTTTATTTGTGTATTGTGTGTTATGTGTTCACCTCGGTCTTTTATAGCTATATATTTTACATTGCCTCTAACCCCAACAACACACATACAATCTCATATACACACACCATACAACAGATCGATACATTCTACCCGATTACGACTCCAAATCACCAGTCTCCAACTTTTTACCAGGCGTGGCCGGTGTATTCGGCAAACCAGTATGGTCCTTCTACGTCAATCGAGGACAATGCATAGCCTCCTTCGGTTTAACCTCGAAAGACTTTCCATTATTAGAATTCTCATCAGCCAATAAGGCATATCAATTAACACCCTATATTGGTTTCCGTACCTTTATTCAAGGAAGTAGGAGTGGATCGAAGGGTAAAGAGAATGGTAATTCATTTCTAATTGAACCTTTTTCACCGACTAATACAAAGATTGATGGATTGGATGATTATGATACAAGTAAACCTGATAGGACAATGTATGTTGGTACTAACGAATTGGAAATTAAGGAAGTTGATACTGTACATGGTGTTACCACAAGTGTTACATACTTTGTATTACCCGAGGAAAACTTTGCAAGTTTAGTACGTAAAACTACCTTAACAAACTCAGGTGATGATACATTGACATTATCGGCATTGGATGGATTGGCAAAGTTGGAACCAACGGGTGGGAAGTTACAATGGGGACTTAAGAATATCGGTCGAACACTCGAGGGTTGGATGGGAGTCTATCATGGTGATGAGACATTAACTTTGCCATTTTATAGAATGAGTACTGAACCTAGTGATACTGCCTCTGTTAAAATTGAGGACGCTGGACATTATTGTATTTCATTTGTCGAGGATGGGAAGAAGAACAAGTTGTTGCCGATTGTTTATGATACCGAGAAGGTATTCGGCTTCTCAACAACATTAGCCGAACCGAATGGATTGATTACCAGTTCGATTGATAAGATTGTTAAGAATCCACAATATGGTGATGCCAAGACCTCGTCAGCATTTGCGGCATTACAGGATGTTAAATTGGCACCGGGTGAGTCTGTTACCGTCACGTCATTCTATGGTGAGACTGATCATATTGAAAAGTTACCAAGTATTGCCAAGAAGATTAGTAAGAGTGGATATGCCGTGGATAAGTTGGAAAGAGCACGTGATTTAATGGACGAATTAACATCAAGTGTTGAGACACATACTGCCAATCATTTGTTCAACGGGGCTATTAAGCAGAACTATTTGGATAATAGTTTACGTGGAGGCATGCCATTAATTCTTGGAGAGTTGGATTATGAAGCACGATCATCCAATGCCGATGAAGATGATCGATTAAAAGTATATCATGTATTTTCACGTATCCATGGTGATTTGGAACGTGATTATAATGATTTTAATATCGATCCAACGTACTTCTCTCAAGGACCCGGTAACTATCGTGATGTAGCACAGAATCGACGTAATGATGTCGTCTTCAGTCCACGTATCGGGGCCTTTGTTGTGAAACAGTTCTTATCATTCATCCAAGCCGACGGATATGAACCATTAACTGTCGAGGCTGTGGCATACCTTGTCGAAGACCCCTCCAAGGCTGCACGTGTTGCTGGATTGATTTCGAATCCCAAGGATAAGTCCGCCGAGGTTGTGGGTAATATTATTGGGGGAGGTATTTTCCGTCCTGGACAGTTGTTTACCTTGTTTGAACAGTTGAATGTCAACTTGACTGTTAGTAATCAACGTGCCATTGATGAGATTATGGCCATCTCAACTGAAACTCCCATGGCTGTTTACGGTTCAGGATATTGGGCTGATCATTGGGAGTATTACCTTGACTTGATTGAGGCATACACTTCCATCTATCCCGATGGTGAAGAGAGTCTCATGTATGATACCGAGTTGCAATACTTCTTCTCAACGGCAAGTGTTAAGCCACGTAGTCAAAAGTATGTGTTAGATTATACCTTTGATGGTAAGTCGAAGCATGTACTACAGCTTGATGCTACCGACTTTGATGAGGCCAAGGTTAAGGAACAGGCCTCATTCCGTAATCAAACGACTGGACTTGTTGCCAATGAGGCGAATTGGCAACGTACCGGTAAGGCAGGGAAGGGACGTGCCATGAAGAGTTCGGCACTTGCCAAGCTCTTCCTCCTTGGTGCTATCAAGTATGCCACTCGTGATGCCTACGGTATGGGAATTGAGTATGAGGGTGGCCGTCCTGGATGGAATGATGCCATGAATGGTTTGGCTGGGTAAGTGCTTCTGTATTGTGTTGTTTTGTTTACCGTTTTAGTATCATCCAACTCCAACTAACATCACATTTGATCTACACTTGTCAACTCAAACTCAATCCGTATACTACAGAATGGTCGGATCTGGAATGCCCGAGACATTTGAGTTGTCTGAACTTCTCAAGTATGTCCTTAGTGTCGTCACGAAGTACCAGCGTCCTATTGTCATCCCCGCCGAGCTTGGTGAGATGGTCGACTCAATCAACGATGCCCTTGACGAACTAGTCTCAAGTGGATACAAAGATGCCAAGGTTCTACCCACTGATGTGCCCAAGGAACTGTTCAAGTATTGGGACACTGTTGCCTCTGCTCGTGAGAACTACCGTAATGACGTCCAGTACTACTTCTCTGGCAACACCACCAAGATCTCGGCGGATGATGCGATTGAAATGCTCACAAACTGGTACGATCAAGTTCAGATCGGTGTCAAGAGGGCTATTAAGATTGGAAGTAAGGGTATTGATGATGATGGTAAGAGTGGTATTCCTCCATCATACTTCTCTTACAACATTACCGAATGGGTCAGGACGAAGAAGAAGAGTGCCAAGGGTCTACCTCTTGCCAATGCCAAGGCCATGTCTGTTGGTGTATTCCCCCTCTTCCTCGAAGGACCTACTCGTTACATGAAGCTCATCGTTGATGATGATGAGAAGATGGAGGACATGTACAACAAGGTCCTTAACTCTGGTCTTCGTGATGATAAGTTGAAAATGTACTTCCTCTCTGCCGATTTGACTGGACAGAGTTATGACATGGGCCGTATGATGGCCTTTGCTGCCGGGTGGCTTGAGAATCAATCCATCTGGATGCACATGAGTTACAAGTACTACCTCCAGCTTCTCCGTGGTAAGCTGTACGATCAGTTCTATTCCGAAATGAAGGGCGGTGGAATGTTACCATTCATGGACCCCGACGTCTACGGTCGTTCATTGTTGGAGTGTTCCTCCTTCATTGCCTCCTCTGCCTTCTCGGATCCCTCCGTCGCTGGACGTGGATTCCTAGCCCGTCTTAGTGGTTCTACTGCTGAATTCCTTAGTATGTGGAAGCTCATGTTCATGGGTCCTAATCCATTCGTCGTCAATGATGACGGTGAGGTTGAGATGCAGCTCATCCCTGCACTTCCTATTTGGTTGTTTGAGGATGCCGAAACTGGTGCAGAGGGTACTCGTGACGATGAAGGCAACCTCATTGTTAGTTTCAAGCTCTTTGCTTCCATTAAGGTTACATACCATAACTCTCTTGGTACTGATCTATATGAGGTATCACCCACGTCATACACTGTAACAATGGACGATGGAAGTACTGTGGAGGTTGAGGGATCTACTATCCCCACTGAAACTGCCCTCAAGATTCGCAAGTTGCTTGGAGTAGACTCTATTGATGTATACTTCTAAGCATGATCGGATTGTAGGGTAGTGAGGTTGAATTGGATAGAATTATGTAGAGAAAGTGTTGAGGGTGATACTCTTTATCACCATTATAGAGTTTTGTTAGTTGTGAGAAGAGACCATATGATGTGAATCTATAATAGTCATTCGTCTGCTACCAGTAGGAACCAACTGCAGGTGGTGAGGTGAGCGGAGGCGGAATGATTTGTGTCTCCTGGTCTCGTCAATTAGTAGAGAGTTATACATTAGTTGATACAACTAGTCATCATTTCTAATTGGATACTAAGATATGATGGCAAGTTGTTACATAATTGCAAACACTACTTTACTCTAAACTACTGTGCATATATTAATCAAACAGAACAATACAATCCAGTTACAAACCTCTCTCCTTCTATTGTCTAAAGACGGAGACGCCTTCCAGATCCTTTACTAGATTTGCTACCACTTGCTTTGCTAGTTTTGCTAGAAGAAAGACGACGTCCCTTTCCAGACTTTCCACTTCCACTTCCACTTGCTTTGCTACCACTTCGAGATGCTTTGCTACCACTACCACTTGCTTTAGATCCAGAACCAGCCTTACCAGAGAGTAGACGAGCTTTCCCTCCCTTGGCAGAGGAACTTTTACTAGACTTTGATAGACGACGTTCTCCCAACTCAATCTCCTCGTCGTCGATATCATTATCAGGAGCAAAAGCCTTCCCTCCTTTACCAGACTTCGAAGAACCAGACTTTGATAGTCGACGACGCTTAATATCGTGTTGATACTTCTACAATTTATATTTGCATGGGAGAAGAGTAGAAGTAGAAGGATGAGAATATAGTATGAGTATGAGATATGAAGAGGAACAAAATATTGTAGATATGCATAACTATAACATTTTACATTATAAGTACTTACTCCTTCATTGACCGCCGAGGCCGAAGCAGCACCGATGAGCAAGACTACAGTAGCTAAGAATACTTTCATTTTGTTGATGTGATTACGAGGATGATATGATGATAATGATGAATGATTATTTATGAGAACACATCATATGCATCCCCTAGATCCTTGATGCAATCAGCAATATTCTAACGGCTATAATCTGGGTACGAGTTCTCAAGATAGAAATAGAAGGGTTTGGAATAGGTTGAACATAAGTAATAGAATCGGATGCACGAGTTAATATGAGAGAGAGTGAGGCGGGATGAAGGATATAAAGGCACTTCAGCTATGTAATCTCTTGTTAAATTGACTCTATTGATACGACGGCAGCAATAAAGGCAATAGTGATATATCTGGATAGGGTTCTTGTTTACTCTTATTGCATGCCTATTGGATGCATGACTTATACTCATTCTTTCTCTCGCTCTGTTCCTCGCTCTGTCTCTTCCGTCCAACTTGAGGATACCAAAGAAAAGATACCGTATCTTTTGCGGTATCCATCTTCTTTGCAAAAAATGCTCGCCAAGTTTTGGATTTGATTGCAAGATGCGGCCAATGCCAGTAGGCTACTAACATGCATAAGAAGCAAAGGTCCACGATGGCAACCTGCACAAGCAATATCTCATGCCACCAAAGCCCAGGCATGATTTGTTTCACTTTCTGCTCTGACTGCTCTCTCATAAAATTAAATCATCAACCACATCAACTCAACAACAAACATCAAAAAATTCAACAACATCAAACATCAATCAATATCATATCATGGGTTTCAAACACTTTGCAACAAACGTATTCCTAACATATGCCATTACCTTAAAAAGCGTCTACGCTGACGATGACTACATTACACAACTACCCATCAATCTATATCAATCGGCAGATATCACACCCCAGAATGCCGATTTCGACCAAGTTAACAATAAGTTCATCGCTCATCCTGGTTGGTACAATGACATCGAGGTACACTACTACAAGTTCCATATCAACGGTGGTACTTCTCTGTCGGAGATCCCTGTTCAAGACTTTTATGTCATGACTACTGACGGTACTCTCTCCGGAGCAATCGGCAATCCAATAATTGAATTCTACAATGGGGGGGAAGATGTCGGAAAGGGCTACTCGGACTATATGAATCTCAAGTTAGTTACCGTACCTCAAGATTATGTAGCCGATACATTCAAAAGCGTTGGAGATATTACTACACATTCTCAAGATGCTACCATTACCGATACGGACGTCTACATGAACATTCCCGTGGTACCTAATGATTCAACTTTGCAACATCCAAATAACAAATCAGAATTAGCACCCATTAATCCAATCCCAGTATGGTATAAAGGTAATGAGGTACATACATATCTATTTGAGGTAACAGATGAGTCAGCGGCAGAACACTTTGCCTACACTCGTCCAGGTAATGAAGAGGGATTTGAGATTACCGTGGCCGACTTTGTGAATGATGATGGTACATTGAAAGATGCTCCTATTTGGTTTATGAATGGATATACTCGAGGAGTGGTACCAGGAGTTAATGGAGGAGGACCCGATCCTGCAGGTCATAAGAATATCATCGGAGTCGACAGGGGAGACGTAGGATACAGTCCCATCTGGCGTTTACATTGGATTATGACTCTTCCACTGAACTACAATGCCAATGAGATCAGTAATCCAGCTCAGCTTTTCCAAGACGGAGTTACAACACAGCCTTTAGATGTTTGGGTAAACTGCCCAAATGCAGGCAGGAATGGAAAGGTCAATGCGGATAAGAAGGAATCATTTGAGACTGAAATTGATGCGTCCGATTCGTCGACATGGATCTTAGGTACAACCGTACCGATGAGCGGAGTTCAAGAGGTCTCATTTACTTCTTCTGCCAATGGACTAGAAGCTTCTACTGTTTCTACCGAGACGAATGGCGGCGGAGTATATCAGTATGAACTATCAAGTTGTGACATTGCTCCTTCTGCCACGTTGGTTGAGGTGGAGTATGCAGACGATACTATTCGAACAATTGAGGTTGATGATATCGAAGAACGATCATGTGATGATGATATGGAAGATATGAAGGACAACATGGCTTCATCATCTACTGAAGAGACTCCTTCTGATATGGCCATGGCACCCTCGGAAGATATGGATACTATGAATAGTGCTGCCTTATTTACAGTGGGGAGTTCAATCTTGGCTGCTTCCGTTGTTTCTGTCATGCTTCTCTAATTAGTCCGAGTCTAAGAATGTTTTGGTTTTGTGTGTAATATAAGTACAGTTTGCTGCGGTTATAGGTCGTTATGATAAAAAAGATAAACAAACAAAAGAATAGTTATTGTAAGAAATTCTATACTCATCTACTTCTACTAATGTATTGTAAATGCTAAAGCTGATTAAAAGTAATCCGTCACTCTTTAATTCATCTAAATAGTTCTCTTCTACCTCAAAACTCTAATTCTCGACTGATCCGCCCGCCGTTTCTAGGGTTTTTTCTTCTTATTTTACTATAAATCTTCTAATTCATCATTCAAATCAAATCTCATTCGACCATCCCCTTTAGATGAGACCTTAAACTTCTTCTTTCGTGCTGAACCATTATTTCCATTCCGAACCTGTATCATGCCACTCAAATGTGTATGTGTTTCTAACCATTCTAATGACTGCTTGTATGTTTTATTGCCAACCCACAGCTCTTTACTACCCAGCTTAACCCGAAGAAAGTCTAATTCCTCAAATACATTATCTCTCGCTGAATTCAGTATACCTCGAATAAATTCGGTTGATGATGATTTTACTATAGATAATGCAATTTTATTTACATCCGAAGATAGTTGTTTACATGCTAATGATAATTGTACCATTGATTTGCAATCTAATGATGTGTGATGTAGTATGGGCATATGATGTGCACAAAAAGATATGTATAAAAGTTAGATACTGAGATGGTATATCGATTAAAATCAAGCACATATCCGTCTTACCTAGAAAACCAACTATACTTTCAAGTATACCATAATGATTTAGGATAGTTTCAGTTGCCATCTTCATGATTTATCTACCAATTCCTAGCAACGTCTCAAGTCCAAATCTGTCTCGATAGTGTTTTGCAATATTATGGAAGAAATTTAGTCTTGTCCGCGCGCCGGCCTCAATATCCTTCAACTAGCAAAGAAGCAACAAAGAGATGATTATATTAGTAGTAGCACAATATATACAGGATCAGCAATATCTTCCTCATCCTCGTCCTACCATTGAAGCAAAGAAGTAAGCATGTATGTAGATTGAGGTGATTTTTAAGTACGAGCGTACTTTTGTATCATAATATGTGCGAAATAGTACCGTATCGATAATTTAGTTTGATGTTATTATCGAATGCAGTGTTATATTAGTTATTAGTTTTGGTAGTAGTAGTAGTAGTTGGTATTTGGTAAAAAGGTCAAAACTTCGAATAATAATTTTACTTGTATTGCAATAAGCAGATCATAAAGATATATTATACATATATATTGAACTGAAACAGCTTCAAAGTATATAAAGTATTATTATATTGTTAAACAAGAAGATATACCTACTATTAGGGTAAACTGTTATATAATGAGTACGTCCGATAATTGCAAAGACGGTTCATCAACAAAATCAAATAATGATAGTGTATGTGCTGTTAACGATAAGTTACAAAATATGAGCTTAGGTGCCACCGTATCGATATGTGCCAATTGTGGCAAAGAAGGTAATGAAATTAATAACGTATGCAATAAATGTAAGATGGTTAAATATTGCAATGCCGCATGCAAAAAGAAGCATCGGCACAAACATAAGAAAGAGTGTGAACGATTTGTTGCTGAGTTACATGATGAAAAGTTATTCAAACAGCCTCCTCCAAATGAGGATTGTCCTATTTGCTTCCTACGTATTCCAACACTGCATCCAACTGGGAGTAGCTATTATGAATGTTGTGGGAAAGTGTTGTGCAGTGGATGTAGTTATGCCCCTCTCTATGATGACCAAGGCAACAGAGTTGACAATCAAAAGTGCCCATTTTGTAGGCTTTTAACACCAGATTCAGTAGAGGAAAACGTCCAAAGATATAAGAAACGAATAGAAGCAGATGATCCAATTGCAATGTACAATCTAGGAAGTTACTATTTTGATGGGTCATATGGATTTACGCAAGATTATGACAAGGCATTAGAACTTTACCGTCGGTCAGCAGAGTTAGGATATGCAGGGGCTTATTGCAGTATTGGTTCTGCTTATTATAACGGTGAAGGGGTTGAAGTGGACAAAAAGAAGGCTGAACATTACTATGAGTTGGCAGCTATTGAAGGACATGTAATTGCAAGAGTCAATCTAGGTAACGAGGAAGTACGTTCTGGCAATATGGATAGAGCATTGAAACACTACATGATCGCTGTGGGATGTGGAGATCATCATTCTTTGAAACAGATACAACAGTTCTACGGATATGGACGAGCAACAAAAGAAGATTATACCGCGGCATTACGATCATATCAAGAATACTTGAGTGAGATTAAGAGTAAGCAGAGAGATGAAGCTGCGGCAGCCCATGATCAGTACCGTTACTATGAATCAGGATAGTCTACCCTCAGAAGACTATATAATAATACAAGTAAAGTGCACATCTTATGTATCAAATAAAGAGTATAGATCCTACCGACCACGTACTCATCTAGCTTTCTTCAACGGGTGGGGGCAATGGACAAAGACAAGCTCAAGAATTTAATAATAACGTCTCTCTTTATTTCTATTTTCTTATGAGCCTCATGCTATCTATTCATCATTCCTACTATCTAGTAGCTCTAGCTTCATCTTCCAGCATCTAAACAATCCCTTCTTCCACATTACCTTATCAGATTATAGAGTTATCTTCTAATTCATCATTCAAACTCATTTCTTTTGTCTAACGATCCCTTAGTTCCACATCGGTCTTCGTATCATCCGTATACCTCCAAACCTTATTCACTATTTGCAAGTTTCCGTTCCCATCATCGATGTACTGTATCTCTCCCATCCCATTCATTCTCTCCAATCCCTTCTTGTACCACCAAGTTTTAGACTTCCCCCTCACGAATGGTTTTGTTAAATCGTTCAATTCATCAAACACAGTAGTATACCTTCCTTCAAATCGAATAGATGCTGATTCTAAAAGATAATGCAATTTTATTTACATCCGAAGATAGTTGTTTACATGCTAATGATAATTGTACCATTGATTTGCAATCTAATGATAGGTGATGAGTGATGTGCATATGATGTGTACAAAAAAGAGTATACAAAAAGTTAGTATATATTATAATATATCGATCGAAATCAAGCACATGTCCTTCTTATCTAGAAAACCCACAATACTTTCAAGTATACCATAATTGTTTACGATAGTTTCAGTTGCCATCTTGATGATTTCTAAAGTAACTTATGTATCGATCTCCTCAATCGTCTGTTACAAAATTACGAAGAAAGTTAGTCTTGTCCGCCATCAACTCTTCAACTAACAAAGAAGCAACAAAGAAATGATTATTTATATTAGTAAATATATTCACTACTACTCCAATATCTTCCTCTCCTCGTCCTACCATTGGATACAAAGTTAGAAGCAGCAATGCAATCAATGCAATGCCACAAAGGGGTTTCCTTTAGTTGAATATTAGGGGGTCTATGTATTGACCTCAAGCAAGAGGCTCGGAGACGACTGTTTGAGGTTAGTTACATATTTGCGTCTACATATCTCTACAATATTTCTGCTCTTACTACGTCTATGTTTGATATAAGCTGTATCTTCAACTGATCTATCAGTTTACTGGCTTCGGTGGCGGCGGTGGCTATTAGAAAAGAAGGAATATGTCAACAAAAATGATCATCATCTTCCTTGCAATTTTGATGGCGTCTACTTTATGTGCTGCCTTTATCATCCACCAACCCTATAGATCGATACATACACCAGGCTGCTTCATATCTTCAAATCGTCATAATCTACAAACTATTGCATATCGACTGTATGCATTGTCCACTAACAACAATGACGATAAGGATACCGCAACAACAACCATCATCAAAGACGAGTTGGCATCACATTATACATCAAAATCAATCCTCTCATGGTTACAGAAAATGGCAGATTCATATCAAATAGAAGAAGATGAAGAGTTATTAACTGTACTAACACGAGAGGGATCAATAATAATAGAGGATACCGACAACAACATAGAAGATGACACAAATCAACTACTCAAGCTAGCCAAACTATGTGCCCAAACAAATCTATCAATAGCATCACATGATTTCCTCCGTTCAAAGAACGAGGCGATATACAACTATGGAAATATAGCATTCTTGTCTAACTTTGGATATGAATGGGATGAATTTGTTGAATTGCCAAGTAGTAAATGCGTAGCAACGCAAGAGGATGTTGATGAACGTCAAAAGTTATTAGATTCTAGATTATCGAACAAAGCTAATAGTAGTAGTGATGATGACAATGATACCGATGATACACAATCTCCTCAATATGATAACTTGATTAGAGTACGTAAAGATGGTACACAGATTGTATTAAAGGGTGTACATTTGTGGAATGTATATGATATAACTTTACAACAAAAAGAAGAACAAGATGAGGGAAGTAGCACATCAGAAGAAGTAAGACGGATACGAAGACAGATTGAACAAGGTGACATTAAGGCTATTGGACAAGCTGTTTGGATTGATCATATTGAACCACTTTAGTATCGTTAGCTAGCCGTAATTTTACTCTAAAAGAAGTACAAATATAAATGATATGCCACAATAATCAACCACTGCAATTCAATAATACCACATTGACTACCGAATATGACATTACCAACTTGTAGCTTCACTTCATCAACCTCATTCTTTAATGATTTGAAACTCCCATTATTCATAATAACATAATGTGCCAACTTAGCCTTCTTTTCAATCGGTATTTGACTTGATATTCTTTCTTTACATTGATCCAATGTCAAATCGGTATTACGAGATTGTAAACGTTGTAATTGTAATGTTGGATTACATGATACTACTATAATTGTACTACCAAATAATAGTTTCATTGGTAGGCCTCCCTCGAAGAGAAGTGGTATGTCTACACACACTACTCGTCGTCCTGCCTTCCTCTTTGTCTTGTTGTTGGTCAATAGAACAAACCTGTTCAAATTCAATCCTTCATATAATATACTTTTGATCATAATCTTAATAATCTTTGGATGGGTAATAGAATTCAATTTGCGTCGTTTGCTCTTATCTTTGAATACTACATCACCTAACTTTCGTCTGTCAATGAGTGGACGATGATGTGTGGTTGTATTATCCTTTCCACTGCCACTACTCGTTGCCTCATCTTTCATTAATATATCAGTACCAAATTCATCAACTAATCGATTGTACACTGAATCATTATATGTCGGCAGTAGTATATCATGAGCTATGCTATCAACATCAATAATAACAAACTCAACCTCATCGGTATCCTTCTTTGTATCACTACTTGGTCTCGATGATGATTGCTGTTGCAATAGACTTGATACAGTCGACTTGCCAGTAGCAATACCGCCCGTTAATCCAACCGGCTGCAATGCTTGACCGATTTTGATGCCGGTAGTATAGATGAGTAGATGTATAAATTGTATGCCTTTGTTGAATATCATTTGTCCATCTTCCCCACTACTGCTTTTTGACGCTGATCTCATTGTTGCGGGATGGAGTATATCAATATCTAGAATATGACAAACAGATAAACATGCTATAATAAGCTTTGTGATACTAACGAGCATCATGGTAGTGTGATATCCAATTGCAATAGCATTTGCTTTGACATGTTGTTTTTGTGTTGCAATGATAATTGATCGATATACTCGTACTGTAATTACACCGATGATTATACCGAGGAGTAGCTCAAGTATGGGATTTATTATTGTTTGTAGTATCATGATAAAGGAGAGCTTCTGCAGCGCCGTCTATTAGTGTCCATCGCAAGTAACATGCGTGCACATATGCTCTTTTGTGCTCAAAACCGTTTGATCGCTCTTGAAGTCAATATCCTACCTACTAAAGTGCCAAAAGAAGGCTTGGAATATGGTGTTATAAACATGATTCGCCGCATAGGGTAGTAGTGACAACTATTATTGCATATTATCTTTATGTAAAGTAACTGGTCCAAGATGGGACGCACTCTCCAAGGCGCTTCTTTCTCTTCTCATTATTACCATGTTTGTAAGGCCTGTCCTTATTCTCAATCTTGCAAATGTACTCAATGAGAGCTTTCAGTTCTGCAGTGCCAAGACGATTGATATCGCTACCAAGTTCCACATACTTCTGGTAGACACGTCTTGCATTATCCTTGATTTCAGCCTGTTCTTTCTCATGTGCATTAATGATATCTTCTACCACAGATCGATCTATTGGACCAAAGCTTTCATTGATTTGCTTCTGTTTCTCTGCCTTAGCTCGCTTCTCTTTTTCCTCAGCCTCTGAAAGGGCCATTATCTCAGCTTGGCTTAGAAGTGGGGGGTTACTACGTGTCATATCATAGTCTTTGTATCGGAAGTTTAGCCGTTGTTGTTGTTGTTGTTGTTGTTGTTGTTGTTGTTGTTTGAGTAGCTTCTTTCTCTTCTTTGACCCCACCGCCACCAGCTTCTTTTCTTCTTCTGTTAGTGGCACCTTACCATCAGCTTCTTGTGTCTCGAGCTTTTGTGTTTCCTCCTCCTGCTCCTTCTTTCTCTTCTTCTCGGTCTCGAGCTTCTTCTGATGTTCACGCTTGATAACCTCGTCCACACGCTTAGTCTCTTGTTCCAATTTCTCAATCATATCATGTTCAACTACCTGTGGAATTGTTTTTGTTTCAGTAAAAGTACCTTTGATATTAGTTCGGGTAGTTGTTACTATTTCCAATGGAAGTAATGGATCATTTGATGTGGGCACTAACACAAAAGAGCCGTCGGGTTGTTCCTCTTTCTTGAAAGGGAATCTTGGCATACCCTTATCAATGAAGTATTTTACACGGCTTGGATGGTTGCACCAATCAATCAAATTATGAGACATGGTATTGGTGAGAATTATAACTAATACTTCTCGGAAGGCGACATCCCTGAATTCTTCATATGATTCCCATGAAGTTAGATAAATATCTGCCACTCCAATCAATTTTCGTGTTGGATACATAACGGAATTATATTTCACATTTGATTGGGCACTACTATGTTGTGTATCATATGCAACATATGTTTTCCTCGTAACTTTATCACGGGTAATGAAATCTTCCGCTCCGTGTACATGTAATACTAATGCCATTAACAATTCATATTGTAACATGAACTGACGATTGCTAATCCGTCCGTTGATAATCTTAGTAAATGTTTTGATACGATGTTGTCCCCGACATGGTGGTGCTAAATGTCTTTCCTGATCATTAAATTGTTCTTTGTTGTATTGGGAAGAGTTTACCATTCGGGTGGGTTGGTTTGTTGTACGGCTTTTGCTCCAATGTCTTTTCTTTGCTTCCTCGTCCTCCTTCTTCTTATGATCCGGTTCAAGATTGAAACCACCTTTGAACTTGGCATCAATCCCTTGGCAAAACTGACAATTCTTTTTGCAACTTGTATTCTCTCGGAGATGCTCGAGTAGCCATTTCACGTAATGTTTATGTTTATGTTCGGCGGCCCACTTCTTATCTACTATCTGCCAATTCTCCAGACACCACAACACTTGTTCCCTTTGGTACCTCCCAAGTGATAATACTATTTCATGTATGTATTTCATATGTTTATTATCTTCTAACCATTTATCAAACTCGTTAAAAAAGTCTTCTAATGATTCTGGGTACTTGTTGATTTTATCACTAAACTTACGTCCTCCTCTCTTATTATTGTGCTCCATTCTTGTCTGTGGAGAACGGAAGGTCATGTTCACAAGATTGTTTATAATGTTGATTTTGTCAATATTATCAATACCTGGTCGGTCCAACTCTTTGAGAGCAACCAACTGATATACAGTGAGTGGCACATGTTTAATTGTTGGTAATTTCCTCAACCGACTATAACTAACCGGAAGGGATTGCCTTGCTACATTGCAAGGAATATCAGTCCCTACATCCAAATTGATGGTTATAGTTTTTGACGACCCTTGGTAAATGATATTGTATTTTAATACCTTGGTAGTATTGATATAATCAAATAATTTTAATGCCCCATTGTCGTTAGTAACGTTATCAAAAGATATGACAGGTGCACCAACTTCTGCTTCGGTGACCACCGCCGCCGACGATGCCGACGATATAGAACTGGTATTATCCTTCTCAGCGTTTGTATTATCATCGGATAGTGTTATACGTTTTATTAATTCTACGAGATGATCCCTTTGTAAACTAAGATTACGTAATAAAGGATTTGCAAATGAAACTGTGGTGTGTGTTGATACTACGGATGATTCTGATACTGCCGCCGCCGGCCTACTATTAGGCGCCGAAGGTTGCTCTTGTGATTCATCTAACCCAAATTCCTCAATTGCATCAATTGGGAAGCCTTGGGCGTGATCCATGTTAGACGTCTGTTTAGGTGGCTATTGTCTTTTTTGTGTAACAAGAAATACAAGACAAAAGCCTAAAATCCTTAGAACACTATAGGCTTCAAAATTAAGTATAAATTTGTAGATAAAATCTTCTTTTGCACGAGGTTTTATTTTTGTCGAGCTAGTAATTTGTTACATATTACAAAGGATTACTACCTAAGAGATTGTTGTTTGTTACATGGTAGACACATCTTTTGGTATCTTTTAGCGTTTAATTGCCAAATAGGATACCCTGGTTCACAATCCAAATTTCATCATTTGAAGCAATCTTTTCTTTTTGACACAACTCATCATCACTTCCTCAACCATCATGGCGGCGGCATCTACTATCTCTGCCCCTACACAGCCATTACCCAAATGGCAATCAATAACACTCCCCCTAATAGCAGGATTACTTCACCTTCAAGTATTCTATTATGCCGCCGTACATTGTATCTTCCGTGCCTACTTCAAATCTAATGAAGCAGTGTCAGTCTCCTCGGATGAATTTCGTAATGAATGTTTCTTATTAGATCGAGCAATATTTATGGCATATGTCTTTGATTTGTTATGTTGTTACTTTAAGGTGATACCTTTCTCGAGTAAGTTACGATGATGTTGTTGTTGTTATGTGTTGCAAGTGTATCTTCTTGCTCATACGTATCTTAACCTCTGACACATCACATGATATCCAAACATCAACTATACAAATAGGATGCAATTGTTCACGAGATATCATCGGACATCACGTCCCAACACTACTAATGGCATTACCACTAGCAATACCACTTTGGAGCGGTACCAACTACCTCCGCAAGTTTGAACTTTCATCCTTTGATATATTAGAAAATACAGCTAATGATGAACAACTACGTACGCACTTCATTAATTCATACACATTAGCATCAGGATTTGCATACATTAGTTCATTAAATGAAGTATTTATGTGTTTCCAACGTGTTGAAATGAGTTTGGCAAATGTGTACTCTTTTAGGGACATACCATCAATGAATAAGAGGTTCTTTACAAGTCAATTTGCAGTTTGTATTGAGTTATGTTACAAATTATGTTTCTTTTGGGGTATTTCAATAATGGCATGTAAGGCATGTTGTGACTTTGATAAGGCATTGTATGATAGTATCATTAGTAGTAGTACATCAACTTGGAGGACATTGCTAACTGTTTATTCAAGTCCAGCGGTGTTACGAGGCGCTCTCTTTCGAGTATTCTCAATTGTAATGTATCCTAGTATGGGTAAACGAGTTTTAAAGAAAATGAAGAATTTAAGTAGGGATATGAATAGTGTCAAGTTAGAGGATGTTAAGCGTGCTTAAGGAGATGCTGATGGAGTAAAATAAAATGGGGCTAATGAAGGGGAGGAGAGGTGCTAAAAGAAGAATTTACATGTAGAATAGAGACAAACGAATGTTTATGGATTGTTGGGTGTGTTGGTGCTTATAGGGGGACTATTATAGAGAATGACTGCTACTTGCTAATGGTGGAATGAAGAATGAGAAGAAAATGCTAGGCCGTGATGCCAAAGACTTAGGAGTGCTACAATTTTGGGGGTGTATCATTTCAATTAGTAGAGAGCTATACAACTAATGCTAGAAATGAATACATAAGCTAACTTCGATTTACTACACTCTTTAGATTAGTTTAATTTGATTAATATTGTCCCCCACTGTGTCATATAATGCAATTAGCATGCATAAAACTATTCCCCGTCGTGCTTTCTCCCCCTAGCACTTTAATCCCCATATACTTTGTCGTACAATTCTAACTCTTAAGGTATGCCCCAAAGAGAGTTTGGAAGAATTGGCCACTGACAAAGTTGTATCCACTCTGATTCAAAGCATGGCCTGAAAAGCCATGCATCATTTGAAAGGCACTCTTATCCTCCGATCCGATACTCTTGACAATCTCCTTCTCAGTCATGGTAGATGGTGACTTCTTGAGCTGCTTGAGTGCATGAGACATGTCAAACAACGAGTCGAAGTACTTGAGCTGTGTCTGAAGCATAGACTCAGTGTAGACAGTCTTCATCCGACCATTACATCCCTGCTTGAGGCAGCAGCCTTCCATCACGGAAAGCTGACGCGTCTCCAAGTTGCACATGGGATCATCACACCTAACCAAACCATCATAGTAGATCTTCTGTTGCTCTTTCTTCATCATGTTCATCTTGTTGAGGATCTTGGCAACACAGCTCCACATATCAGCCTCACCCCAGTTATCAGGATTTTGGCAGTGTGGATTGGGGCAACGGAGACCAGACTGGCAGAATGTCATACCAGTCTCGGCATCCTTGACAAGACGGAAGACACCTGGGAACTCGGCACCTTCATTACATCCCGAACAAGTCATTACCAATTTCTCAACATCCTTGAACCGTTCCTCATCTGGCAAGCATGATGCAGGAGTGTAGTCTACAATATCATCCTCATCAATGTCTACAGAAACGGCATTGTACTTCTTAGCATCCAATCCCAACTTCTCAGCCAATATACCAGGCGAGGTACCCTCGATGGGCTCACACAAACGAGAGATTGGAGGTAGGATCTGCTGTGTCAAGTACCATTCAACGTCAGGCTTGAGCTCTCCATTGCTACGAGCAATCTCATCGGGATGACGGGCACGTTCAGTAGCCAAGGACTTCTTGGTTGCTGCAGTGACCTCCTCTTCGATCTTCTCCTCAGTGATGACATAAGGAATGTGATCTCCAATACTAACAGCCTTACGCTCCTGAAGCATCTTCTTAGCCACGAACACGTGAGGCAAAGTCTTGGCATCGGGATAATCATTAGGATGCTTATTCAATCCCTTCGTAATGACATACTTGTCAATTGGTAACTCTCCACTACGCATCTTCTTAGCCACCTCCTCAAGATGGTCATGAATGTTATTCACGACAAGCTCCTTCTCATCACCCGACAAGATCTGATCAAGGATGAACTTTCCTGAATCTTTAGATTGGATACACCAATCACGACGGACCAAATCAAGACCCTTCATTTCCTTACCCATGGTGAGCTGTCCGTTGGGGCCTTCTGAAATTGTCACGGCAGCGTACTTCTTCTTCTTAAGCAAGAGCATGGAGCGGAAGACACCATCAATCTCAAGCTCGAGGGTATTGTACAGCTTGTTCACTTCACGCTTGACTTGGTTACCTAAAGATAGCACCTTGGGGTACTCTTTAATGTCCGTGATACGAGTATTAATCATGATGGAATCGGTATCTCCATAAATGACCTCGAGGCCGATGGTAGTTTGGGCCAAGTCGACGGTACGTTGGAGAGTCTCACGGCCCATGGCAGTAACAAGAGCAGCGATGGGCTGGGCGTAGAATCGAGAATGTGAGAAACCAAGACAACCGTACATGGAGTTGGCAGTAAGCTTGAGTGCCATTTGACGAATATCAAGCTGGGAGATAGTGAGTAAAAGAAAGAGGCGTGTTAGTGACACATCTCATGAGCAAATCTATGCAGCGTTTAAACAACGATCAGACTTACCTCAGCCTTCTTGTCTGGGTTCTTCTCAGTCTTCATAAACTTCTTGACATTTCTACGCCTATCAACAAGAGTCTTAATCACCCTTGGCAAGACACCTCGTTCCAAGCCCACGTCGGGTAGAGAAGGGAGGTTATCGCCCTGAGGTGCACCCTCGGCGTTGGTGATGGGTGTATTGCTCTTGGCCCATTCCATTGTAGTAAAGCACAAGTTGTACTCTTGGATCAACGAAGGGTACAAACTGTTGAAATCCAAAAGTAGAATAAACGAATCATACAATCCCTTCTTGGGTTCAAGGACTAAACCACCGCCATACTTGGCCTTGTTGCTACCAGCAGTAGCTCCACCCTCGCCGGCAGCTGCTTCGGCATCCTCCTTACGCTGCTTGGCAGTAAGCTTCTCAGGCACAAGATACTTGAGCTGATGAAACTCATGCAATAACAGGTACTCATTCCTCTCGGCACGATTTCCCTTCATAGTACGAACCCACAAGTTACCAGCAATATTGGTCAATTGCTTCGTCAATGGCAAGATTTGGAGTTTGAACATTAATTTCTGTACCAACTCGGCATCATTCAATGTATGCTTGGCCAAACTAACAAAGTGGGCACCCGTCTTACACCAGTTGGGGATATCAACTTGCTCAATTTCCACACGTGCTACATTCAACTGTGTCTTGGCCAAGTTCGTCAAGCTGTACGTAGTCTCCCTCAAGAATTCCTTGGCACTAAGGAGGGTATCACATAACAACCTTCCATCGAGGGCTTGGGAGATTGCCCAATCCTTACCATTACCAAATTGAGATGACGAGGGGAGCTTCATCTGACGACGACGTCCAATCTTACTCCACATGCTAACCTTGAGCTCGACACATCGGTTCAGGAGGACATCGATATCATGCCCCCATCCGTGATGAGAAACGATAACATCAGGATCCCAAGTACCAATCTGAGCAAATAGACGTGATAACAAGGCACGTTCATTCGGACTCTTGCCAAGACCGGGCATATTCTTCATCTCCTTCTCCATATCACGTGGGAATTGTGGCGTGGCACCATTAACATCAAAGTTGACAGGACGGACGAGAGTTAACTGTGTCATGTGCTTGTTACCCTCATCGGAGGCTCCATCTACCATAACCTTCGAGTGGCATATGGCAGAGACACATACAATCTCAAGCTTGTGTGACTTGGGATTAACCACAGTCTTGAACTTGATGCTCACGGTGCTAACGGGTGGAGAGGGAGGAATAACAGCCTTCTCTCCATTAACACTAACCAAGTCCAAACGCTTCAACGACTTGGGACCATCGATGGTACATTCCCACTTACACCAACTAACACTACCACTCCTTAATGGCTGGGGATTATAAATACGTACCCATGCCGGACCCATTAAACGACGCTTGATTAAGAAATTCTCAAGGTTGGATGCACCGGCACCTAATATCTTTTCAAATGTCTTACCACCGTTGACACAAACTTGACGATCGGGCACGGGATACTTGCCATCATACACAACCTTGAGGTATTGACACTCACCACGGGGGATGGAAGTATCCTCGAAGGCATAGGAACGTGTCACGGGCTTGGCTTTCCAATTAGCACCCGAAACCAGAGGAATACACGATGGTTGGAGGATGGACTTGAGTTCGGCATATACTTCACCAATTGGATGACGTTCTTGTAAGGATTCAGACTCTTCTTCATCTTCACCTTCCTCGGTAGTGGATTTGGGAAGTACACGTGGCAAAACGAACAAGTTACGTTCATTGTTGGGAATTGTTACACAACAACTTTGGTAAATGAACTTTTGTTCACCACCACCAGCCTTGGAATCGATGGGGACCTTGACCTTGCCATATAATGACACGACACCCTGACGTTCTGACGCATCTAACCAAAACATGTCAAGGTATGGACGAGGCTCGGCAGATGACGCAGCCTCTGTTTCTTCCTCGCCATCAACATCCATCTTTTCAACAACAGGGGCAGGCTCCTTCTCAATAATACGATCTAAATTCATCCCAGAACCACTACCATATCCCATATCATGACCACCACCAGCACCAGCGGCGGCAATACTGGTAGGTTGAAAACTAGTCGATGTCGTATCAACATTAATCATTTCCCCACTACCTCCCTGCTGCTTGTCATTATTAACAACGGCAGCCTTTTTACTAACGGCATTTAACTTCACTTCCTCAGCTTGTTTCTTGGCAAGTTCCTCGGCTGCCTTTTGTTCTTCAATTTCCTTGGCACGTGCCGCGGCACCGGCTAATCGGCCTGCCAACCGTCCTGGACGTGGGCGTGCTGCTGCCCTTGATGGTTGAGAGGATGCCTCCTCAGTAGTCGTCTCGGTTTCCTTATTATCAGGTGCAACTTCCTCCTTATCCTTGGAATCTACTTCCATCTCAACGTCTTCTGCTGCAGCTGCCTTATCATCCATATCATTAGCAGCACCATTATCTTGATCTACATCACCAAAATCAACATCATTTCCACCGTCACCACCAAAATCTAAATCCTCCTCTTCCTCAAAATTATGTTGTTCCTCTGAACTTCGTGCTGCCCTACTACTGCTTACACCCTTACGTCCAACCCTATGACTTCCACCAACACTCCTACGAGCAGGTTCAGCACTTGATTTACGCTTCCTTGAATTAACGCCACCCCGATGCTGATTACCACCACCGCGCCTTCTATTATTAGATGCACCATGAGAAAAACGTCTTGAAGTGGTGCTAGATCTACCACGTGAACTTTTTGGATTATTATCCAACCCATTTAACAAATCATCTAAATCTTCATCATTGTTATCCATACTTTGTTTAATACCGCCACGTCCCTTAGCACCACCACCCATATTGCCACTGTTAGTGTTTTTAACAGCATTGGCGGAATTACCCTTATTCACAAAATCCCACATTGTACGTGAATTTTTAGTTGGTGAATTACCCTCCTCACCACCTTCACCATCTTTACCACTTGCTGCTTTAATACTAGCCTTATTCTTACGTGCTTTTTTAAGTGCAGCGGATGTTAATGCATTATTACTTGATTTCTTCTTTTTATGTGAAGTGGCGGAGTTGTTGTTGTAATGATCATCATGGGCGGCAATACCGTGTATGTCGTAGTCTCCATCATCGTGGTAGCCTAGTCCGTCTGTTTTAATTTAATTGGAGTGTGTATGGGTATGGGTAGTGTTGGAGAGGTTAGTATAAAGTTTTGTGGGTGAACTGATATAAAAGACGGTGCACCTTATAAAAAAAAAATGACATACAAACATAACCAACAACTATATACAACCAATTAAACAACAATAATAAAACGACGTACCATCATCAACAACAAAATCTTCACGCTCCCTCTTTCTTTCTACATATTCCTTATATTCAGATTCGGTCATTCTTTCATATACATCATCATTATTAGTGTCTGATGCACCATCTTCATTATCATCTTGGTTGGTGGAATCTAAAGCGTCGAGACCGGAGGCGCGGCCGGATCGTGCCGATTTTAACTTTTGACGTGCTATTGCACGTTGTTGTTTGATTGATAGTTTCTGTTTCATATTTGTATTTATATTTATATTGTATTGAGAGTTGAGTAGATAGCTAGGTGCACTTTAACTAAATTATGAGAAGGGCGGCGGCTGTAAGGGGGCTGGACGAAGGGCAAAAAGATACTTCCCTTTTTGGGAGTCCACTATCGATCCCCATCATGTCGTGAGATGCATAGTAATTAGCGGTGGCCTTAAATCTCCTACAGAAGATCTCTTTTAATCATGATACTACTGACAATACTAAATCTCATACTTAAACTACTGCTCGGTATAATCATCGGTGTAATTATAGTACGAGTATATCGACCAATTATCATTGCAACACAAAAACATAATGCCAATGCTGGTAGTAAAACTATTGGATATCACACTGCAATGATACTCATTAGTATCACGAAACTAATTACATATGTATCGGTTTGTTATATTCTAGAAATTGACATACTTCATCCGATATTAGCGGCAGTGTCAAGAGAAGATCGAGGAATAGTTAGTACCTTTGAGAAAGGTTTGCAATTGATACATCTACTCATCTATACTACCGGCATCAAAATCGGTCAAGCATTGCAACCAGTTGGATTAACGGGGGGTATTGCCACTGGTAAATCGACTGTATCAAGTCTCTTACAGCAATCATCGTCGAAACAACTAAGTACTTCGGATGCGGATGCAAAGAAGGATACCGATGAGGTTGAGTTTGTTATTATTGATGTTGATAGCATAGCTCATGATATACTACTGCCGACATATAATGATTCAGTGTACAATCGATTAGTTGATGAGTTTGGTACTGATATATTAATGAAAGATGAGACAACAACGAGTAGCGGCAGTGGAAAGGATAAAGCTCAACGGCCTTTCATTGATAGACGAAAGTTAGGTGATGTAGTATTCAAAGACAGAAATAAACGGCGAAAGTTGAATTCTATTACCCATCCAAAGATCATTAAGATTATGATTAAACGTATATTATATGAAGGATTGAATCTAGATCGGTTTCTATCATCATCATTGCCTGCCAATAAGAAGACGAAGAGGAAGAAGACACGACGACGAGTAGTATGTGTAGACATACCACTTCTCTTCGAGGGAGGCCTACCAATGAAACTATTATTTGGTAGTGCAATTATAGTAGTATCATGTAACCCAACCTTACAATTACAAAGATTACAATCTCGTAATGCAGATTTGACGTTGGATCAATGTAAAGAAAGAATAGCAAGTCAAATACCGATTGAAAAGAAGGCTAAGTTGGCACAGTTTGTTATTATGAATAACGGTAGTTTGAAATCTTTACAGAAAGAGGTTGAAGAAGTGAAGCTACAAGTTGGTAATGCCATATCGGGGAGTCAATGTGGTATTATTGAATTGCATTGGTTGATTCTTGTGGTATATCATTTATATTTATACTCCTTTTAGTGTAGAATCACGGCTAGCTAACAAATAAAAAGTTCTTATTATCCTATTGAATACCTTAGTTTACACTTTTATACAGGCTTGAGAACACTTCCTACTGTCATTTGATTACTTCCTTTAATACTAAATGTTGAGTTATGAAAGGAGGGTTCTTAGTGGGATTTACGTATCGACCTCAGTCAAGATTATCATTATCACCTACTACTCGCCTCTTGTGTTGTTCTAGATCAATACAACCCTTGTATTATTAACCATGCCACGTTTGGTAAATTTATCAGACGGTCGTCGTGAAATTGAATGTGCCAAGCAGCGTTTATCTGCTGCAAAATCGAATGATGCATCAACCTCACAAAATTTAACACATGCTAAACTTTTAGCTGCACAATCAAAGACTACGGTGAGTTGTGTGTTTATCGTATATCAACATATAATTAATCGTATGATTATTGTATATTTATAAATGATAGTGGTGGTGTTTGTCGTGTGCATATCATATGTTTTTTAATGTGCACATGATGTGTACTTTTTTTATTGCAATAACGGTGCACCTATCTAATGCCTGTTATATCACGTGCATACTACATTCACACATACAACAGTTAGCATCAGCACAATCAATGCACGACAAGACAACTGCTGCTGCAACCGCTGCTGCAACCGCTGCCAACAAAGTGATGGAGAAGGCAAAGAAAAGTATGGACATGTCAACTAAACATGTCGAATCAATGCATGACATGTCAACTAAAGCAAAGAAGGAAGTGGAGGATGCGCAGAAATTCTTGGCAGAGGTTGAGAAGAGGCATGAAGTTATTGAAATTACAGATGATGATGATACTGTGTTATCGAATGAAGATGGTGGTAATAAGAAAAGGAAGGTATCATTATCTCCTCAAATTAGTAGTAATGTTGGTTCACGTGACACAACATCAAACAACAATAACAACAGCAGCAGCAGCACTCGAGGAGTTGAACAGCTTGTAGTTGAGGGATGTGGATTATCAGCTGTCAATGGCACGTACAAACGACGTCCAGGTTTATGCAATAACTTTCCCGTGTACACAAAGGCTACCAACTGGAACGGAATACAAACTAATTTCCTCATTTTTGCATGGACGAATCAGTTTGGAAATCAAACGTGGGCTATTGGTACAACCATGGGCACTAGTAATATCTATTTCTACAGTACAATCCAAGCTGTGACTGCCACTGCTCCATCGGAGAACTCTATTTGGATGGCTGAATACCCTTACGGAGTTGCCCCCTCGCCTCAGGTGAAGCGGGGATGAAATGCATATTGAATGGGTGAAAGGAGTCTTCCAGTGGAACAACAACCATGGAGACTTTAGGCAAAAGTTTATTACAATTTTCAAAGAGCAGCACTTGTTCATTATCGGTGTGAACATAAAGGGCTAGAATATATAATATAAAACTTCTCAAAACAATGATATGTTCTTACATGTAATGTGGTATGCCTTCCTGTCATTAATGAACGGGACGCAAATCATTATTTCAGGTTCTAGTGTCAATGTGTCGGCATTAAAGTTTTGAATGAGTAGAGGATATGTTGTGGTAATATATGCTTCTCTTATAACTTTAATAATGCATCCTCATCTTCATCACTTTCTCCTCCCTTTGGTAGCAACGACCCTATCGGTTTGCCCTTTGGCGGACGAGGCTTTGGCATTGCAAATTCTATATTGTTACTATCATTTGAACAACTTCTAATACTACCCGTCTTTGCCGAGGAAGTTGCAGCAGTTGGCAAGATGGTATCTCTAGAATCATCCTCCAAATCATCATCGTCATCATTAATCTTTGCCATCCTTGGTTTCTCAACCATCAAATAACCAATTAATAAAGCACCAACTAAATTATCAATATTAACCCATGAATGATACTTATCAAATAATGATGTTGCATCTTTACCTAAGCAACTTTCTATTATTGCTGAACCGCCTGGATGATATGCTAAGTAGGGTGTAATGTTGTATACCTTGCCACGTAATATTATCCATCCATCATATGGTTTAGAATGTTGTTGTACTTCTGATAGTGTAATGTCTTTTCGTATTGGTGCTCCTTTATTATGTGGTGGAGGAGAGAAGTTATAGTATGAGATAAGAGCATAAAATAATTTGTGCACGCACACTTTTTCACTCTAATCTTATGCATACCTTTGCGCTGTGCCAAGTCTTTAGCATGACGTAATAAAGTCATCCAATCATGCAGACCAAACCCTTTCTTAACACGGCCACCATTACCATTACTACGCTGACGTGTATTGCTCTTCTTTTTGGTGATTGGCAAAGTAGTATCGTTCATTTTTTTATGGTGATAATGATTTTGAAACTCGACAGCGGCGGAACCAAACCACACTACTACTAACTCCTCCCGACTACTAGACTGGCGTCAAGACAATGATTTGCAATAGATATTCCTTCTTCTTATCCTCTCTACTATTATCCTAAGGACCGTTCTATCGCCATTTCATTCCGTCATTTTTTTACACTTTTATTGTGGTGTTAAGTTTGTGTAGGTAGGTGGCGTAGATTGTTTTGTTAAGAGGATGTACATAGTATCTGCCAGATAACCAACAGCAGAGATTTTAAGATCTTCTATCGAATAATAATAGTGTACTTCGTATCCTCTGGTATCCTCCTCATCATGCATTGTTTTACTCTTTATAACTTTCCTAGATACCTACGGCAAGCTCATCAA
>Ga0214481_100092_pt1 | contig 39374 bp, 38 predicted proteins | sample M1_20Mar14CPVII9_4_FD_165057 | JGI IMG/M metagenome (GOLD analysis project Ga0214481, IMG submission 165057) | Marine eukaryotic communities from Monterey Bay, California, United States - M1_20Mar14CPVII9sort6BwellG10 | ecosystem: Environmental > Aquatic > Marine > Unclassified | place: USA...
TGCCTTTAACTTCTTGGCTACTTCGTCTGCAGCCTTTAATCGATCATTTCGTACTGATTCGGCTTCTTCTGCGGTACTACCATCTTCAATTGTAGTGGCTGGTAGTTGTGATAATGATCTAGATTGACGACATCTAAAAGCTGGTCGTCTTAGTGCGGTTATTTGTGTTTCATGCGGGCGTGGTTTTGGTACGAGTGATAATGCCGTGGTACTACGGGATGATACTAGGACTATAGCAGCCGCTATTGCAAGGGTGCTTTGGGCTTTGGTCATATTATTTGGAGTAGGGGCGGGAGGTATATCGTCCTATGTATACGTAGCTATGTAGATATTGGCGGTAGCGATTTGTCAGTTTATGATTATGATTTCAGTGCAAGTGCACTTGCACTCAACTTGAAGTGATGATCTCGCACTTTATCTTTTTTGTACCCTTGATATGGTATCTTTTCCTCCTTGCTTCATCAGTAATCTAATGCTGATGCATAAGAGTTAGTAGGCGCGGCAATCAATATCAATACATACCATATCAAAAAGATGATGCTCTGGATACACTTTCTCTTATTGCTACCGTTCTCTGCGGCATTCATACCAACGGCGTCAACAATAACAAAACATATACAACAACACACAACAACAACAACATCATTATCAAATGGATATCTCGATGGAATAACAGCAAACAATGATGAATTCACAGGCTTTGGTAATACCGGATTCCTAATATTAGCAGGAGGGACAGGGTCACGTATGAAGGCCAATATGCCAAAGCAATTCCTAACCTTACGATCCTGTCCAGTATTACACTACTCATTACATTTATTTTTAGAAAAGTTACCAAAGTATTGTAAAGACAATGGTTTATCACCACCATCACAAGTTGTATTGGTATTAGATCCAAAGTATCAGCCAGATTATCAATCAATAGTTGATAAGTATGAAGGACGATTGGCATTTGCAAATCCAGGAGTTGAACGACAAGGAAGTGTAGAGAATGGATTGAATAAGTTAGTTGATTTGACTGATGGAAAGTGTGACTATATTGCAGTACATGACTCTGCACGTCCATTGGTTACTATTCCAGAGATTGTTAATGTTGTTAGTGATGCACAATCTGTAGGAGCGGCAGTGTTGGGTGTACCATGCAAGGCTACTATTAAAGAAAGTGATGATGGTGAGACTGTACAAAGGACGATACCGCGATCAAGATTGTGGGAGGTACATACACCACAGGTTGTCAAGGTTGAAGCATTATTAAGAGGATTTGATAAGGTAGAGAAGGAGAATTTGGAAGTTACCGATGATGTTAGTATTATTGAAGCATTGGGTGAGCCTGTTAAGTTGACACTTGGGGAGTATACAAATTTAAAGATTACAACTCCCGAGGATATGGATGTTGCCACTGCTATATTGAATGATCGGGGTGAAGAAGATATTGTCTTGGATGGAAGTAGTGCTGAAGGTGAAAGTGCAAGTGCAAGCGCAGATGAGGTAGCAAGACAGTTGGGAGCTAAAGAAACAACTCCATCTGACAAGGCAAAGCTAGTGAATCCTTTCTCAGGAGGTAGAAGTAGTAGCAGCAATAGCAGCAGTGCAGTAATGGACCTTGGAAATTCTGGGAAATCTGGAGGCAACGAATCTAGATTGAAGAATCCTTTTACAGGAAGAGCTGCTTTTCGAGCTGATCAGAAAGAGTACAATTCATTGAATGAGGCAAGGCCAAGAGGAGACTTTGATTCTACTGGTCGTTCATATCCAGCCAAACCTACACCCTCAAAGTGGCATGAATAGAAATTGCATGCAGGAATGAGTCTGGAGAAGAAAGAGATACTTAGATCAAATTAGTGATTCTCTTGATTGAAGATACTAGCTCTGTTAACAATAACATTAATTGTTAGCTAGACTATTCTCATATTATACGTCCATGCATACTTTTGATTTGTAAACGTATTAGTGTATATGTACTACAAAGAAGTGGTTTAGTTCTTGTTGAGGTTATCAATTGTTGTAGGATACTTAGGGTTAACTCTTGTCTTGCCAGAATGTCTCAAAAAAAAAACGCTAAGCAGTCTCCGTTTACTTTCCAAGATTCATGGGGAGCATAAAAAAATAATATCCACGACGCACGACGTATTGCAATAGAGCAATAAGTATCATACTATTGCATATATCACGGCTTATCACCTCTCTGTGATATTCCCAGGAAGAATAATAGATATCAAATTTGCATATTTTTTGCAGAGCAAAAGTATCATCACTCTAACATGCAAATCGGACGATGCTGCCAAACACCACCTCCTTCTCCTCTGGGGGAAGAAGCCAATTTGTTATCACCGCCGCCGCCGCCAACTGCATTAAAGAGTATTTTAACTACTGAGAGTGATCTTCCACTTCTACCAGTTAGTATGAGAATCGATAGTCCAAGATCCATCCTCGAGTTTGCAGACGATGATGCTACTGTTGACAGACACCAAAGATCATCATTTCGTCCAATCAAGATGCAGTGTAGAAGAAGACCATACCAGCCTTCTACTTGGGATAGTGATAGATGTGTATTACCACCTCCGCCGATATTGAGGGTATCTTTACCAAGATCTGATACTTCTCCTTCATTGATAAAGCCGGCACCACGAAGATAAGCAGGAGAGGACAGTTGCTTTGAATAGAATGTATAGATATCAGATAGAGTGCGAGAGCACATGTAACATATGTATTATAGTATGACGAGCGAGCTAGACTTGTCAGGGAGTATAGAAGTAAGTAGATACTTTTGAGGGATGCAAGGTACATACAACTAAATGGCCAAGAAGAAGCTTGCTTAGATGTTTATATTTGGACATTATAGAATAAACAGCATGTGAAGTAGTAGCAAATACTTGTAGTGTATCTCCTCTCACGATGCTTATTTTTTTACATTTGTGCAGTATATAATATACTTTGCTAGAGAGCTAGAGAAAGCATTCGATATTCTAAATTGATGCAAACTAGTTTGCAACTTATCTTCATCTCCCACTTCTTCATTCGATTCTGATAGAAAGACAACTTCTATCAATTGTCATACACATTACTCACTCTTCTTTCACTCAGACATTTCTACCTCGGCGATCTTAATTCTTAGTTCCTCCATATCTTTGCGCAGCTGGTCGTTCTCCTCTTTCACTTTCTTATTCTCCTTAACAACTTTAACGTTTTCTTCTTGCATCGTATTACTTTTGAAAACGAGTTTCTTAATCATCTTCTTACTTTTTGCAGCACACTCATGTAAATCCTCGCAATATCCACAAGAATTATTATGTTTATTCTTGCATTCAGAGCACTCTGTTTCATAATCATATTCCCCACAAGTAATAGCAGCATCAACATCCGCAGAAGATGCACACGAAGAACAGTAAGTAGATGAACATGTATAGCACTTGGCAAAGTCCTCACAACTTTCACAACAAGAGAAACCACAATTGTTGCACCGAAGAATACAATCATCCTCCGGTCAGTCACAATATTCGCAAAGGCATCTGGAACAAGAAAAGCAAGCCCTATCACATGGAACATGCTCATCTCCACTTTCCTTGAAGTATCGATTGCTGTATTTTCAGAAATCCTCGAGGATTGGACTTCGATATTCATCGACCAACTGAGATATAATATTTTGGACTAAATCCATTCGAGGATTCTCAGTACAATCGATTATGCTTTCTAATATGGGGATAATAGTTGTGACACAAACACCACCTTCTTCATCAAGATAGATACCCTCCAAAAACAGTAGATCCACGTAAAGGTTCCAATCCATGCCCAATATATTGTGACAATTATTCAATCGTAAAATCTTTAATGTATTCTCAGCATCAATGAGACCGACAATTGATAAAGCTCTTCGTCTGTTAGTTTGGGATGATCAGAAAATTCCAGTATTGTACATCCCAACCCGATTGGTTAGATAAAATAATACCTTGCTAGCTTCACTCATACCATCAGTGGTAAATGAATCTGCCGGAGATGGCTTTGAAGAACACGAGATGTAGTAGGAAGGTAATCAGCAATAGCTGAAAGTGGAAGTTGGGTGATTGATGTTGATTGAATTGTGTCAGACGTTCTCCTACGCTTAGAATCTGGTGCGCTACTCTCCTCCATCTTTTATTATTATTACTACTATTAAATGCTATAAACGCAAGGTTCTCCCTCTCAAGTACAGTAACAACTTCTCCCAAAAAGACGTTTAGTCGCGCTCCACTCACTCGAGGAGCGAGGAGAGGAGAGATGTATATTATAAGAGCCACAAGTTGATGATTCGTTGTCTTCTATTGCAAGTTGCGAGTTATATACCTAATCTATAGATATCTATATTACAATTGAATGGGTGTTTTGGTTTAATTACCAAATTAAAGAAGACCAAATAACATATAAAAAGTATCATCTGCCCTATCAACACGACATAAGAAGTCATCACCTACGCACGTAGATTATATAAAGTTCCAGATCACTAATACCTCGATTGCAAACATTAAAATAATAAACCACAACTATGGCACGAGTACCAAAAAAGAAGCAACAGAAACCACCCCCATTGGATAAACTACTCAAGCCAATGGCTGGTGTTGCATTAGCCATGTTGGGATACTATTTCATGAAAGGAATGAGTAATGAGATACCTCGTATAGATGTTAATGATCAATTGGCATTGCGTGATGTATTCTTCGGTGAAGGAACGTCGGGTAAAGATTATGCAGTACTATGCCACCCAGAGGCAAAAGATGGTAGTGTAGGGTTACCTGTATCCTCCGTCTTTCAAGATTCAAATGATGATGGATCAGCACCCGCTGAATATGTTTTGATGGATTGTGATCACATCTTACCTGATAGTGGTAAGAGTATATACGAAAAGTTTAAGCTTAACAAAAAGAAGAGACCTACGGTATTTGTATCGGGAAAGGTTGGACCACCTAAGCAAGTTCCAGAGAAGCATCTCAAGACGGGCGGTATGTTGACGAAACTATTAAAACAAATGCTAGAACCTCATGCGGCCAAGATTGAAAAGACGAAAGATTTGAAGGAGAAGTGTTTGAATAAGGATGTTTGTGGATTACTGTTGAAGGGTGGTAAACCTGAGCCATATGTCAAGCACGCTGTTGCAAATTTGCTTGGCAAGTATCCGAACGTCCAATTTGCAAGTGTTGATTCAACAGTCCTATTCCTGACAAATCTTGAAGAGTATCTGCCTGAGTACTCTGCTGGGGAACAGTAAGTTTATATCGTGTGTACATACAAGTGTATGATTTATGATAGTAGAGCATATGATATGTTCTAACAACAGTATATTTATCTCTTCTAAATCTATGTACAGCCGCTTTGTTGTATTCAAAAAAGTGAGTGGAGGGTTATCTGCCGGTGATAATGATACGAAAGCAGAAGGTCGTCTCAAAACAAGTATACTGTATCTTGACGATCCTGGTGTATCCTTTAGTTCAATGAGTACTCTCGTCAGTGATACATTAAATGGGAAGAAGACACTGAAGAAGATACCTGCACTACCTCAAATCAAAACACGTACAAAGAAGTTAGAAGAATCAGAACGTCTTAAGCGTGATCGTAAGAAGGATCAGGCAAGGAAGAAAGCACAGGAAGATAGTAAACCACCACAAACGTTTTCAGCCAATGATGGTAGTAAGGAAGGAAGACGTCTCGAGCGCGAACGTCGTAGGGCTGAGCATAATAAAGAGAACAATGTGAAACCAAAGACTCCAGAGGAAATTAAAGAAATGGAAAGAAAGAGGAGAGAACGTATGGAGGAAGAATCAGCCAAGTGGAATATTGAAGGAGAAGATGAAGTTCCCGAAGGAGAGTCAATTGAGGCAGATGATCTAGATGAAGGGGATGAATATGTCGATGACGAGGATGATGAGGAAGATGATGAAGAAGTTATGGACTTGGATTAGACGACGACGATCTAGCTACTAACTTAATTGACCTATGAGAATACATATATTATGACCATAATGTCATCTTTATAGCATAGCAGTAAAGAAAAGAGGCTTGTGTGTATCGGTATCCTTTTTAAAATCTCTATCATCGATCATCTATCTAATCTGGCCTGAGTTGATGATGTTTTTAATACCATGCTAGATGTGTAGGAATAGAATGTGTACCTATAATAGCAGGCAAGGACATACATAATAGCATTGATACATTATATACATTCTTCTTTATTTATTGATTGATAAGACGATGAGTGAGAGCGAGAGTGATGATAGCACTAGGAGCCCAGGAGAGGAGGCATTCCTAACAATAAATGACGTGCCTATATATTTCAATGAAGATTGGGGCACGGGGATCGGTGGAGGTCTATGGACCACAGGTAAGATACCAGAGATGATGTAAAAGATATTGTGTGTTGTGATGTGTATATCTTGATGTTTCTTTATCCTCTTTGTACTCTATGTGTACTCTTATAAATCTGATTTGTATCCTACCATTGAACAGGTCTTGCAATAGCAAAGTACTTTCAGAATCATAGTGATGAAGTAGTTAACAATCTTAAACAATTGGCTCGCATTAAGTATATAAGAGATCCTCCATTTATAAAGCAAGACGATATCAATGCAATGAGGGGAATAAATGCTCTTGAACTTGGATCCGGCAATGGCTTCCTTTCAGTTTGTTTGATGGCTTTAGCTGCAAATCAAATACCTCTTCGAGAAGTAGTGGTGACAGACTTATCAGATCATCTGAAGCTGATGAAGAAAACAGTTGATAAGAACAATCATGTTTATAATACACGCACAATGTTTGAACCATATAAGGAGACTGATGAGCATCGTGATGTCGAATTTGGGGAGGGGGGAATAGAAGAAGACTTAGAAGTTATAATTGCAGAACATAAATGGGGCCATTTTCCTAGCAAGGGATCTGAAGAAGATAAACACGACGATCAACTACAAACAAAGAAGTATGATTTCATTTTTGGATCGGATTTGGCGTATAGAAACAGTCTACATGATATATTGATATCATCACTACTTCAATTTACACATGAACACACGCTTTGTTTGATTGGAGTTAGTGAGTGTTCTGTCGCAACAAGTATGTGCAAAAGGAAATATTATGTGAACTAACTAATATATCTGCATCACTCACAGCAATGACTGATACTCAACCAGTCTTTTTTGATAAGCTGACAGCAGCAGGATTTCGATATGAAAAGCTTGCAGATCATTTGTTAGAAAAGGAATTCAGAGGAAGCAACTTTGGTATATTTGCAATTCAGAGGAGATAAAGATGTCAAGAGATCTTAGCATGCGCATTATTAGATATCTGAGTCGGTATCTTAAATACTGATCTAGACATAAGGAGCTGCAGTAAACCTATACCCCTATGTTGATAGCACAATATTACAATATACATCATCAAAGTCGGCTGCAATAGTGAATTACTACAGCTACAACTTGCTCATCAATCTCCTTGCATTCCCATCAACCCATCAACACTAACACGGTACATCGCCAAAAGATACGGTATTCTCCTCTCACTTCGACCACCAACTTCGCCTCCTTTGATATCCATTGTCTCCTTTCACTTGGAATTGCAAATATGAAGTTCAGTATAGCCGCAGGAACACTGTTAGCTGTTGCTAGTTCAGCCTCGACAGCGTATGGTTTCACTCCAACCTCTCGTAGTATTGCAACAACTCGACTATCAACAAATCCCACTCATCTTAGATCGTCATCGATTACATCATTGCAACTGGCAGCCAAAGAGTCAGAAGGAACACCATTAAATGTCGGTATAGTTGGTGCTACAGGTGCAGTAGGCAAGGAGATTGTTGGATGTCTCGAGAAACGATCCTTCCCCGTTAATAATTTACGCATCTTTGGATCAGAACGTAGTGCTGGTCGGGAAGTAGAAACTGATTTTGGCAAAGTTACAGTAGAATTATTCAGTGAAGACTCTGCACGAGAATGTGATGTAGTATTTCTAGCAGTAGATGGTGATTTCAGTTTAGCACATGCTGAAAATATCTGCAAGGGAGACGATGGCGCGGTAGTTATTGATAATTCATCGGCATTCCGTTATGTTGATGGTGTTCCTTTGGTTGTGCCCGAGATTAATGCAGAAACTACCAAGGGGAAGAAGTTGATTGCCAATCCAAATTGCACTACTGCTATTGGTCTCATGGCTATTTGGCCATTGCATAAGCTGTTTGGTTTGAAGAGTATGATAATGTCGGTACGTCAAATTTTGTGCACATGATATGCACATATTCTTTGTGTTTGGCACTATTGCAATTGTTTACTCTTTTGATGATATTATTTGTGTGCAGTGGTAATTACTCAATTGGAATTCATTTCTAACCTCATCCCAATATACTACCCCTATCAGACATATCAAGCAGCTTCCGGCGCAGGCCAGCCAGGTATGGATGAATTAGTCGATGGTACTCTATCAGTACTTAACGGAGAACGGGATGTGGCAGAGAATAAAATATTCGCTCATCCATTACCCTTTAATGTCATCCCGCATATTGATAAGTTCCAAGAGAATGGATATACCAAGGAGGAAATGAAGGTCACTTGGGAGACTAGGAAGATTTGTGGTTTGGCTGACGATTTCCCTGTTAGGTAAGAAGATTACATTGTTTGATTCTTCTATTGACATTGACATTGGCAACTGGATAACTAAGCAACACCCTTGACAATAACCTCGGATAAACCACAGCTGTACGGCAGTTCGTATCCCCACATCACGTGCCCACTCAGAGAGTATCGTTGCCCTCTTTGAAAAGCCGGTCGATATTGAAAAGGCACGAAAGGCACTGGAAGAACAAGACGGAGTTAAGCTAGTGGATGATATCGAGAATGAGAAATATCCCATGCCCCTAACAGCCACCGGTCAGTATGATATTGAAGTAGGGAGACTGCGTAAGAATATTGTTTTTGATGATGCCCTTGAATTTTTTGTATGTGGGGATCAATTATTAAGAGGTGCCGCTCTTAATGCAGTGGTTGTGGCCGAGGCAATGGTAGATAATGGCGCCCTTAAGGCCAAGGCCGCTGTATAATATATAGGGTAAACTAAATTCATTAAAGTGAATAATATGTGATGATAATTGTGTATAAAACTTCAAAGATAGATAACGAAATCTAATATTTACTCTGTTCAAATCCGCCGACTTCAGTTATCTGAGACACCAAACGCATTTAATCTTGAACTGGTATCATATATTCGATATCCACTTCTAACACCTAAATAAAAAAACAAAATCGACCATAAATTAAAATATACTGACGGAGGTGGTCTTGAGGAGGCATTTTCTTGTAATCTTCATGTGGGGATACGGGGATAATAATAATAATTACCCCCTCTCTTAGAGACCATCGGTAACTCCTACAGGTGAAAGAGCCTGTTCGGCATTTACATTGCGAGCAATGTTTGCAGCCGTAAGACGATGAATTTCAGATTCATATTCTTCATATGGGATAATCTTTTCGGTATAATTTTCGAGGGCGAATAAACATTCCTCAACCTCGGCAGGCTCCAACTTGAAATCACCATGTAGCGAGAGCGTTTCAGCCTCTCTCATATCAAGGGGAAGAACGGCTTCATCAAGTCCCTCCTCAACCCTCATCATGGCGGCGAATGCAATCACTGATGGTTTGTAGTTCATCATCAGTGCTTGTTTATAAATCGCCTGTTCAACTTGATACCTTGTAATTTCATGGAGGTACTGAGCAAGAAAAGTGTCACTTCTTGCACCAAGCTTACCAAGAGGATGTAGATCAACATATAATCTAACAAAATCCTGCATAGTTGGTGCATTAACCTTCCAATCCAGTGTCTTCAACATTTCCTTCTCCATAGCACAGATTTGTGCAGGCGTACAAGTATGATTTCGGCCTACGAGGGTACACAGAGCCCTGGTGAGATTGTCGGCAATCTCCCCCTCGCAAAACGCACGGCACTTCATTTTAATAGCAAGGAGTAGACATGTGACAAGGATAACACCCAACCTGTTTTGATTTAAACCAGCGGCAGTTTGTTTGCTAATCATTCGATCACATAAATTCCACGCCGTGGCAACTACCTCTCTGTCTATGTGATAATGATCAACCACAATATACATCCTAAAAATATATAATATTAGGTTAAATTAATGTATATAATACGAGAGGAGGGTATCAGATATGTATGATGTGGAGTATAGGTATACCACAAAATATTGTAAATACGATTACTCACGGTTTAATAAATTCTTCATGACAACAACGTGTTACGCCCTTGCCATACTCTCTCCCTTTGAGAGCTATCACCTCAAGTATCGTATCCTCCCTCCTCCTAATTTGATCTTGATCTTCATTATTAGATGCCATTGTATTAATTTGATTGCCTCCTACTGTAGGTTCGCGGCGTTAGAGTGATTGATTAAAATTTTGTGTTAGGATAGTGTTAAGTGTTGTTAGGTAGTGATGTGAGTGGTGGTGACAGCGACAGCTCACGATACACCCAAAATGACTACTTAAAATTTCTAGGGAAATAATTTAGTCAGATATAGAACAGCCTTAATAGAGCAAATGCCAAAGGAAGTTATAATTCAAGGATAAACCTTAAAAAGAAAATGAAGAGGGCAATCACCTAAACAATGTAGGTTTGCGCAATTGGAAGGTCCAACCAAAGCTAATAAATGTTAGAATAATGACTTTGAAGATGTGAGATGATATTATTATTGAGCTCAGAAACAATATAAACTCATATCAACAACCAGTGCAACAGTATCTCCAATATCATGGCATTTCCTCATCTTCTACGATTGATCATTGCTGGAATATTGGCAATTCCTGCACTACTTTTACTCATCACACTAGCACCTATAATTATACTTCTTTCTATACCAAGCCTTGCCATCCTTGTACGACGTAAACGCAATCTCTTTCCATCATTTGGTACTTCACTACTAAGTAAAAGTTCATCTGATACTGTAGATGATGACCACACCAAAGGTCATACAACACATCCACTGCTTCAGCATGCAGTAATAACAGGAGGGAGTAGTGGAATTGGTTTATCCATTGCAATTGAATTAGCAAAGCAAAGATGTCGACATATTACATTATTAGCAAGGAATGAACAACAACTAGTCGGTGCTAAACTATTGGTAGAAAAGGCAGCAGCAGCAGTGGCTACGACTTCAAAAGTATCAAGTACAACTACAACTTCAGTGCACATACTATCAGTAGATGTTACAGATTTTTCAGCATTAGAAAAGGCAGTGGCCAATCATATGTCATCAATAAACAACACTACAGCACCAGGTCCACCAACACTACTTTTTCATTGTGCTGGCATGAGTATACCACTTGCGTTCGAAGATTTATCTCCGTCCAACTTTTATACTCAAATGAATGTAAACTATCTTGGATCGGTTCATGTTGTCAAGGCATTTTTACCATACATGACAAATACACAACAACAAAAACAACAACATAGTATTGGTGGAAATATCATATTAACATCCTCCATGTCAGGACAAACCGGTACATTCGGATACAGTGGATACTCACCAACGAAATTTGCACTAAGAGGATTCGCGGAATGTCTATCAATGGAATTGGCAGCTAAGAAATCAAATGTTAACATATCATTGGCATACCCGCCTGATACGAAAACTCCGGGCTATGAAATAGAGAATCGAAATAAACCAGAGGAATGTCGATTGATTAGTGAAGGTTCTGGTATTTGGGATCCAGATGTGTAAGTGTTGATGTGTGCATATGATATGTTCATATGATATGTTCATGACATATGCAGATAGGTATGAATTTCCAACTTTACATCTCAACTATGTCTATCATAATACATACACAACAACAAACATAATGACCATAGTGTGGGAAAGAAGATGGTTGATAAAGCATTAAGTTCTAATCCAGCATTTGATATCTATTTCGGCATTGATGGATGGATGCTATCAACTCTTACATCAGGTATGAATCCAGTAACGAGTCTAGTAGATGCTATCTATCAGGTTGGACTGATGGGTTTGCTTCGTTTCATATCTCTCTTTTACTTGATGGACTTTGGACGGATAACACAAAACTGTCATGATGCAAAAGAAGATGTAGTAGAAGCAGAAGCAAAGGATACCTGCAAGAATGATTAACAATAGATCTTTAGATGTATGGCCGCAATAATAGATAATGGTTTCTTATTGTAGTCATCATCTATAAAGCATACATGTAGCCACGAGTTACATACCAGTGCAAACTAGGTAGATACAAGAGGAGATGATCACTCCGCCTGTTGAGTCTTTTTGGGTGTTGGGTATCCTTTTCGTGTGACAATTTTGAATCCAGAAAAAAATGACAACTCCTCCTACTATCCTAACCTCAATCACTTAAGCAACTCCATAAATTACTACTACTCTACTATGGAGACAACAATAGAAGGCTTGAAGGAACAGTACGGTCATTATAGTCCAGAAGCCGCCGAGAAAATCAATTGCATAGCCGATGATAAAACATCCAAAGGTGATAATCGGAGTGCATTGAAGTATCACCAAGAGGCCTTGAAAATATTGGAGTGGAATAAGTGCAATGCCCTTTTGTATGATTTAACCAAAAAGAGTAAGGAATATGCAGTAGATATGGCCATAACTTTGAGAAAGATTGGCAATATACTTCGAGTTCAGAACAACAACTTTGTAGCTGCCGCAGGTTAGTACACTATCATGTGTCAATGAGAATACACTAATTTTATCATGCCATGATTATATACTCGTCAATATCATGTGTCAGTATATAATCATTATATTATGTCATGAGTATTTTTTTACATCCTCTTCACTCATAATGTATCACTTGCCTACCTTCTCCTATCACCTCGACTGCAGAAATATATAAGGAGTCTCTTGACATGTTTCTGGAAGGATTGGTCGAGAATGGAGGTGTACTAAAGAGGAAGCTCCTCGAATCGGAGTATAAGCACAAGAAAGGAAGTAGTGATAACTACAAAGTACTAGAGGGAGTAGATCGAAAGCAGATTGGCAGAGTACTTAGTCTTCATCCTACATTTCGATTGCTCGTGAATGATATATCACAATTATTTGGAGAGATGCAAGTTGTAAAGTTTGTCGGTACGAGTGCTGCATCTTCCAAAAGAAGGAGAAGAATGCAACAAAATAAAGCAAGAGATGAGAACTTGAAGCATGCAATTGAATCGTTGAGCATGTTATCATCTCCTACTGCTTCCCCTACATCAACTCTAGAAAAGGCTAAACCCAAGAGCAGTCCAAACTGTCCAAAGAAGCGTGACTTCGATTCATTATCATCTTGTTCCTCAATCAGTAGTGACGACGATGAGTATGATGAGACATCATGGATGAAAAGTTTTTATGAGAAAGAGATGGGAAGGTTCAACAGGCCAAGACCACCTCTTTCTAGAAGTATGTCCTTGACTGAAGATGAACAAAACAAGCATTATCATTCATTGAGCCAGACCATACTACCTGCCGAAGAGATACTGCATGTTGCAATCAACAGATTCCCCCTTCCAGACTGTGTTGTAGGAGATGCCAAAAGCTTACAAAGAGATAACTCCGCTTGTGGTTCGTTTGACAGTATGAAGTGCTCACCATTGGATAAAGAATCACAAGATCAATCACCTAAGTCCGTGATCCCCCGAGGTATATTCGTCGAAGAGGATAACCCTTCGTTGAAGAAGTATAACTCACGGAACAGAGTTTTCACAACCTAAACCATCGTATAATATGAAGTAAATTAATATATGTATTGAACTACTGATATGGATACTAGGTTTACATAGCATTACACACTCTACTTTGTTGGATCTGGTCTAGCCGAATTACCAGCTGTCGCGAAAGTTAAGAAAGCAGTGTGTCCTCTCATTTGAGCAAAAGGTCTAGCACACAATAGCTTATTGTTCCTCTTCCTCTTATTATTGCCATCTCCAGACGTCATTTCATCCTCCTTTTTATATTGCAACTTTCCTCCTTGTATCATAGCAGCTTGCATTTTGCTAACATCCTTCTTTGATAACAATCCACCACTAGTGCATCTTTCCTTCTCCAGCGACGCAGCTTCCTCAGTTAGAATTGTCGGTAGGTCAGTCGGAGGGGATTCCATTACTGCTTCATCAACATAATATTCTTTCAATCTAGCCTCAACTGTCTTGCAGGAATGGAAGCCATGTGCTTTCAATGCCGCTACCATTCGCTGCGTCTGTTCCATACATGGTGAATACGAACATACACGTCCATTGGGTTTGATAGTATGTGCTGCATGTGGTACAGCAAGCCACGGCTCTGGTAGGTCGAGGAATATGGCATGTGCAACAGCTTGTCCCAATTGAAAGCCTCCCTTCCCATCATCTTCTCCATTAATATCTGCTGTATCCGTTGCTATATCACTCTTCTCTGCTGTCAACTTACTACTATCATTATCATTTTCCTTTTTCAACAATGTCTTTTTACCACAGACGTCTCTATGATGAACATCCACTAAACTCTTTAATCCATGTCCTTCAAACTCTTTCCTTGCCTTCTCGACTCTCATTTTATTGAATTCATATGTATGCAACTTCCCTTTAGGTGCAATAGAACGTAATATAGCATGACTCATAGCGCCCGATCCAGTGCCCGATTCACACACGACCATATTTGGACATAAATTAAGATAATGTACAATCATGGATGCATCTAATTCATGTACAATCTGTGTCCTGTGTGGTAAGCTACGTGCCCAAAGTTCAGGTGTTGGCCGTAATAGATATAAGAAACCTAATCCATCATTGTTTTTGGAACGGATTTTACACCCATATGGCTTACCAATGAAATCATTATGATGGAAGTGTCCATTCCGATTAGAGAAGATATCATTAGGCTTTGCATAGACAAAGTTTAAATCATTGAATGATTCAAATACAACTACTAAATCTCCTGGTTCAATTAATCGACGTGCTGGTGGTAGATGTTGTTCATTGTATAATGAGCAATTGATTAGTTGTAACTTATCATCAATCTTATTTTGTTGACATTGATCAGTATACCAATTTGGATCTGCCATTTCTTCCCCATCATCTTTGGGAATGGGTGGTACCGATGGATGATCATTACCTAAAAATAAATCTTTTGCTGCAAAGTTTGCAGCTTGACATACTTGACGACTGATTGGATCGGTACCTAAATGTGTTTCATCAACTAAACGAATGTTGGACTTGGCTACTATACCTTGTGTTTTTATCATTGATCGACCAAAGTCCATTGTGATGTGTATGAGTTTGTATGGTGTGTATGCAGTATGATGTGTGTATTGTTTTATGCACTTTCGAGAACAGCTCGTCTTTAAAGTGATATCGTCGGCTAATAAAACTCTATCCGCAAATACTCTAGTAGTATTAATTTGCTATGACTAAGTAAACTAAAAACATCATCATCTTTCAATCAACAATCAAACTGAATCAACGGCACTCAATTACTAATGCTATGGAGATCAAACAGCCCGTTTACAGTGGTGTCTCACGAACTATACCCTCCGGGGGGTATAGTGTTTTAGACTAGGCTGAGATTTGGGTGGGGGGGTATAACTGATTCCTTAGTAAGTGTACGCAGTAAACTGCGGAGGGGGGTATAGATTCAACACTAGGCTCACCTCGAGGAGGGGGGTATAGGCAGAGTTTGGGGGGTATAGTTCGTGAGACACCACTGTAATCACCGCCACACAAAAAAAATCATTTATGAGAGTGTTTCCAAGTGGCAACTAAACTATATAAAGAGCTATTAGCATTGCAAACGACTGCAGTAAAACCTCTAATACATATCTCTAGTTTGATAGAGATTGCATATCTAGTAGACAACTTTTCTTAACTCTATGACTCAAGGGTCATGCAACAAACTCCACTGATTACACTCTATCTACATACCTCTGAATAAACAAAGAACACTCTAGACAATCATGAAGCTCGATCCAACAGTAATGCGTACAATGAACAAACAAGACTTTCGTGTCTTATCCGCAGTCGAATCAGGTATGAAGAATCATTCTTTAGTACCAATAGCACTCATAAATTCAATCGCAAACTTACGTCATGGTGGTACATCGAAAATAATATCAAGCTTACTTCGAGATAAGTTACTAAGTCATGATCAAAGTTGTGGCTATGATGGGTATCGATTGACAAATTCTGGTTATGACATATTAGCATTAAATAATTTAAAGTCTCGTGGTATAATATCTGGACTGGGTGATAAAATTGGTACCGGTAAAGAATCAGACGTCTACTTAGCAATAACACCACGAAATACACAAATTGTATTAAAATTCCATCGATTAGGTAGAACAAGTTTTAGAGATGTTAAGAAGAAACGTGATTATTTCATGGTAAATGCATTAAGTAAGAATAAGAAACAGGGTACACAATATCGATCATTACCTAATTCATGGTTATTCTTATCAAGAACATCGGCATTGAAGGAATATGCATTTATGAAAGCATTGTATGATGTTGAGTATCCAACACCCAAGCCGATTGGTCAGAATCGACATATTGTTGCAATGGGATTAGTCCGAGGGATACCATTATATCAAATACATTCGAATAGAGTATCAGCTGAACAAGCACAATCTATATATGAACAGTCGGCTATATTGGCAGGACGATTAGCACAGCATGGATTGGTACATTGTGATTTGAATGAATTCAACTTGATGGTTGATTTGAGTGGTGTGCAGAGTAGGATTGCTCGAACCGGAGCAGATGGCAATATGAATGATGAATTGACTATAGATGGCGAGACAACTAAAGATTGGGAAGATGATGCCACTGAACATTATGTTCGACATTCCGGTGCACCGACAAAGTGCAAAGGTGCATTAAGTTCCCATAACGCGTTACAGAAACATACTATGGATGGTACTGGAGAGGTAGTTACCGAGAAGCCTCCCGAACCAGCTGAATTATTGGATAACGGGGAACCCAAGCCAATTGTGACACTGATTGATTTTCCACAAATGATTAGTACGAAACATCCAAATGCACAGGAATTATACGAAAGGGATGTAACATGTTTAAAGAAGTTCTTTAGCAAGAAGTTACGTTGCTTTGTAGAAGGCGAGGGTAGTATTGACAATGAGGGTAATACATCTGCTTCGAATATCATGCCAACATGGAAAGAGCTGATTAGTGCTGATACTAATGCAAGTGGTATAGATATTGAAGCCCCCGGTGATGCCCCAGATGATGTAACGTTAGTATCCAAGGCACAGTTACGGTTAGATGAAGAGTTGAAGGCTAGTGGATATTCAAAGGAGGATGCCGCACGTGATAATGAGTTGTCATATTATGCTGCTCATTCGGGTGTAACTCCAGTTGATGAGGAAGGCGAGGACAGTAATGAGGATGAAGATAGTGCAGATGGAAAAGATGAAGAGGAAGAACCACAAGACACGAATCCCGAGCCTACCGAGTTGTCTCCCCAAGATGAAGAAGAAGAGCAGGCTCCTGAACTTATCGAAATGGATGAGTTTAACATTGATGGTACTACCCCTCTTGCCGCTAACAAAGATGATACTGTATCAATCAGTGGAATGTCACAAATGTCAAGAATATCTACAATAAGTTATGCCGAGGCAGAAGAACGGGCAAGAGAACGAGTAAGGCTACATTTGGAGGCGAGAAAGAGAGCAAGTGGAAGGAAGGGAGCCTTCAAGACAAGGAACAAGAATAAAACGTGTGTGAAGGGTAAACGGGTGATGAATGATGTGTTTGATTAGTATTAGTATAAACAAATCAGATTGTTTTATGTAGTGTCTCCAAGTCACCACACATTTAACATCACTGGCCAGTTCATCTTGGATTTAGGGACGAGAGCCCCCCAAATGATCGCGGATATAGGGATGTCTTATCCCTCACCAAAAAATATCTCCCAGCTCATCATTCAATTCAAATTTCATCAACACAGCAATTTATGGACTCTCTCCCAATGTGGTAGCCTGAGTAAGCATTCCAACTCCTCCCATTTGCTGCCCCTGCTGACCAACAGATTGTTCATTTGGCTGCATTACTCTCCTCAATAACTCCCCAAACATGTTTTGCGCAGCACTTGCACTCTCTTCCAAGTTGGATTGCATATCATTACGTTTCTTATCATTGGCAACATAATCATCTTTCAAAATCTGTTCATATTCATCCAGTTTCATTGTACGAGAGTTGTAAACGTCGGCAACAACCTGGGTAAGATCCCTTGCATACCCATCCACTTCAGTTTGGAATTGTTCAATAGCAGAAGCAAAACGTGAAGATGCCGCCTCACTCTGTTCACGTGCGGTTAGGAATACTGGTACTTCTGTACGAGCAGGTTCATGCTGCATAATTTCATTCCAATCAGGCTCCTCTTGCTCCATATCTTCATCATTATTGTTGGGATCATTACTTGAATTATTATTATTCATTCCACCAAGTGCAGAATTACCACCACCTCCAACATTATCCTCGGGTTGTGCAACCCTCATCAATAAATTAGCAAATAATCCCTGAGCAATTCTCGCACTCTCCTCCAACTTTTTATTCATCTCTTGACGTGTTTTATCATTATAAACATAATCATTCTTCAAATCAACTTCATATTGATATAACTTTTCAGCACGATCATTTAATAATGAATTAACAACCTCCACTAATCCCTCCATTGATTTACTAACTTCATTATGTAGTAGCTCAATGCCGGTAGCGAAACGTTCCCCGGCCTGTTCACTTTGGTTACGTGCTGCTAGGAAGATTGGTACCTCAGGGAATCAGAAGTTAATTCCACACAATGGTCACAAGTATCCAAGAAGAGAGGGAGGTAGGGGGGTTAGCATTTGTTAGTAGAACTGCAAAATCATATCATGTGCACAAGTCCTCTCAATCCACGGCCAAGTGAGTATGTCGTCTATACAGACATTCATCATCGGTTTCACAATAAGAATAGAATGCCCAGATCAAAGGGTGGGTTTGTGACCATTGTGCATAATAGCAGACTTACCTCAGTCTGTGCTGGTTCGTGTAATTGAATTTCATTCCAATCTGGTTCATTGTCTGCGGGTTGTTGTTCATCATCTCCTTCGTGGTGGTTATTGTTATTATTCATGTCGGCGTCAACATCATCATCATTGGTATTATTCGATGATGGGTTGTTGTTGCCGTCATTATCTAGCATTGGTTCATTCTCATTCTCCTCGGCCGTGAAGGAGACCTCGGGATGTTGTTGCTGCTTCCCTTGTTGCTCGGCGTTCATCTTTTACGATTTATAATAAATACTATGGTTTCTTGTGATTGAGTAAGGAGGCGAGTGTTAGTTGACAGATTCGAGATGGTGATTTTTTGTGCGATTCAGATATCGCCAAATTATTTAGTTTACCTCGCACGATTCTCTGCTCTCCAACCACCACCTTCATTCCTCCTTACTGCAAAAGACCACGCTCTTGTTTGTGATTGGGTCTATTTATCAATGATATAAAGATTTAATTGTATCGTATAAAACCCTAACGTTAGTATCATCGATGTGGACCTTAATGTTGTTAATAATACCGCGGTACTGGCAGTAGATTGGCATCATAAAACGATTGATGACCTTGGTGCAATAAGTCTCATCAAGTAAACGGCATATCACTTCTTTGATATTGTGGCATCGGACACAGTTCTAGCCCAAACGTTGACAACTGCCCTCTTATCTAACATTGCTATCATGCTATGGGAGAAGCATATTACCTAGGGCATACACTCAATGACAAACTGACCATGCAATGACTGTGAATATAATCCAACTGCCCTTGACATATATTGGCCATTGCCTCACTCATTATCGCCCTACTCGATTCATAACAAATATACATATATACTACTCATAATACACTACTCTTCCGCTTCTCTGTGAAAACGACATACCATATATAACCATATCTCATATATGTCAGACTTTGCTCCTTTTGTTGCTGCCGCCTTGAGAGATAAAAGTATGCAAGAGATACTAGAAGAGAACAGACGTAAGTATTCGCATGTGTTTGTAATGTTAGTTTATATGATATGCTCATATGATATGCTCATATGATATGCTCATATGATATGTTCTATGATATGTTCATATGGTATGTTCATATGATGTATTCGTATTCGTATCCATAAGTACATGATATACTCTCAATGATATCTCATATGATACTTCTTCTTTCTGAAATATTCTTTACTTGAACTCTCATTCTCCCCTTCTGACATGGAATGAATAGTACTGCGAGAGAAGATACATGCTCTTAGTAGTGTCGAGATTACCGGCTTACGAGGACAACCCCTATATGCCAAAGGACTTTTAGAAGAAGGTAAATACAGTACAGATAGACAGATATTATCTATACAGTTGAATGAAGTAGAACCTTTGCCAGTTGAAACAGAAGCTATGGGTGATGACGAAATGAGAGACACAGGGACGTCCTTCCCCGAAGATATTGAAGTGTGGGTTGGCGGCTCCTTACAAAGTTCTTTCCGAAGAGACAGCTTTACTATTAAGGCAAAATCGTCTCATGATGATGTCCTGATGCTTATGGTTTGTTTCCCAGGTTGTTACGTCTTTATGAAGACGAAATGGACAAATGTAAACAACAATGAACAAAAGATAGGAGAAACGCTCGCTCGACTCGTTGGTGACAACTGTGGGCTGTTTGAGTTCCTTGCCGACCCGAGCAAGACACACTGCTTCATTGGAGTATCTTTGCCTGTTGAAGGGATAAATCAAAAGCTAATAGCAACTGCAACCGGCGGCAAGCAGAAGAACGAAGAAGCTGGCAGTACACCGCCTTCGCCACATCGTCGTGCTACAGAATCGCCTCCACTGGAACAGACTGGAAGTACAGCTCGAAGTGCATGAGAATGAATGCTTCGAAGTGTTTATAAACTATATTTACATCTTGACTCGCTATTGATTATTCTCTTCTAAGTTCTATCCTTGTTCACCACTGTAATCTAATCCTCTTCAATTATCGTAACGCTCAAGGATACAAGCATGTCCTAAACCTCCATCCGCACAGGCAGCAATAAGAGCAAATCTTTGGTTTTCATCCTGCAGTCTTCGTGATGCTGTCGTGACTAATCTGGATCCAGTTGCACCAAATGGGTGCCCGAGTGCCAAACTTCCACCCTTGGTATTCAACTTGCTTTCATCGACTTCACCAACCTTCTTTCCACCAAACTTTTCATCAGCAAAAGATTGTGAATTCATTGCCACTAAATTACTCAATATCTGTCCAGCAAATGCTTCATGGATCTCAAATACACCGATATCTGATTCCAAATTGAGATTGTTACGAGATAGAACTTCCTGAGAGCAGTAGGTTGGTCCTAATAGTAGCTCTTCAAAAGGATCACATGCTTTGAATGACCAATCACGAATATATGCCAATGGTTTGAAGCCCAATTCCAATGCTCGTTCCTCACTCATAATTAGTGATGCAGATGCACCGTCAGTCAAGAATGAAGAGTTTGCAGCAGTATGCGTCCCATATGGTTTGACAAACGCCGGTTTGAGTTTTGATACCTTTTCAACTGTAGAATCTGCCTTAATACCATTCTCCTCGATAGATCCCTTATATGGTGTGATTTCACCGTCATACCAACCATCTTTATGAGCTTTTCCTGCCAAGGTGTGACTCCTAACAGTATATTCATCCTGATCCTTCCTACTTACACCAAACTTGGCCGATAGTCGATCTGAAGATACACCCATCACTTCACCAGTTGTATAATTTGCAATAGCTGGTGTTTCCAATGAGATATCTTTCCCTTTTAAACCCTTTAGTAAGTGCTTTACTGCTCCTAGTGGTCCACCTTTCTTCATTGCTTTGGGCATTGTAATTAACTTTTGACGAATTGGACGTGTTAAACGGATTGGTACATCACTAAATGTTTCACATCCCCCGGCAATAACTGTTGAGGCTTTACCTGCTAAGATTTTCTCGGCAGCACTAGTGATGGCAACACTAGATGAGATGCATGCCTGTAAAGTTTTCATGTAATGTTATGTGAGATTTGAACACATAATATGTTATGTACATATGCAGAAAAAACAACAACATAAAACATCACTTTATTATAACTCACCATTGCAACAGTATGAGCACCAATACTAGAAGGAAATCCAGCATTAATAGCAGCCTCTCGAGCAATATTACTAGTCTTGACCTCCTGAATAACAGTACCAGCCTGGAAGATGCGCGTTTTAGCGATTTATGGAAATAAAGAGAGACGACAGAACTCAAGTTAGTGCATATGTGGGTTGCGAATCAAATAAAGGCAAATGTAGATTGAATGAAGTAGTCAAAGCACCGAGACTATATATTGAAGGCATAAATCACATGATAAAACAATACAAACGCGGACTTTCCAGGACATAATCGACGTCCTTCTTATCCAATGCCGTCTTTGTTATTAATCCCTGATATGCCAATCGTTGTAAATCGACTGCCAATTGATCTTCATATATTGTTGATGTCATGGCAAATGGTAATCGTACGCCATCAACTACTACTACATTCTTAGATGGGTCTGACTTTGTTGCTTTTGTTGAGAATGATGATTGATGTTGCAAAGTAGAAGAAGTTGGAAGAGGAGTGCCGCCGACAAATGATGTTGTAGCCCGAGCGGCTAGACCTGATACAGGACTTCTAAGTATACTGCGAGAGGCTAGCATGGTTGTATATTATGAATGGTGGTATTGTTATCCTTTGAATGGCTGCCTATCAAATAAACTGGCCATCATCCTGGCGCCTGGCCACAATCATCGCGTCGATCTTTTAAGATATCACGGTTCCTTCGCCAAAAAGCCGATGCCCCAGCCTCGGCACTTGGAGGGGATTTGAAGCGAGTGAGATAATAAGTCTCTACGGCTATTACTAGGTATTGACGTCGTACTATTGACGTCGGTATGCTAATGAGAAATGATCAATTGTATACTTAGTTGAACTGGGGTGCTAGATTGTTGTCATCTTGCTAACATCTGCAAGAAATACTTTAATACAAAAAGATACTCCACATCCTATCATTACTTGCCATCACTATCACCTAATCGGTTGCTCTGTCATTCTATCAACAGTATACACGCTATTACATATTACCACTACATAGACAATTGTCATATATAGAGATTTCTATGAGAAGAAGACTAAGAAGTATGGCTTTGTTTGCTACGGCTGCTACTTTAGTCACCATTATATTTCAGTTTGCTGATATATCACTGGTTAATGCCTCAAATCTCAATCCAGATCCTTCGGTGTTGACAAATTTACCTTCAACGCCATCATCTCCTCCATTGAAAGAATCTAAGTTACCTTCCGATGAATATAGAACCACAAACAAAGATATAAGCAAACAACAAAATGATTCAACAACATCTGTATTGAATAATTTACCTCCCACTGCTACATCGGAAGTTTCTCCAATAATACAACTTAGACAGAGTTTAATACAACAATTTTCATATGATATGGAGAATATGAGATCATTGCCATTGACAAAATTGACAACACCTTGTCACTTAATATGTAAGGATACATCAAATACAAAAGCTTGGGGCTTTACAGAATGGGAACGTCATTGTGCTAAATCTTTAGAAAGATATCTACGGCATATACGCTCTTGGCCTTTCTCAACGACAACACATGAAATAATACCAACAGTTCTTCTTGTACTGTCTTGGTCGATAATGATTCTTCTTGCCACTAGCAAGTATGCTCCTCCCAGAATATCGAGTTTTATCTCAGAGGCATCACTTTCACCTGGATTGATTAGTGCATTCTTGTCTCCCATTGCCTTATTACTATCCATACGAGCAAATCGAGCTATCAATAGATTAATGGAAGTACGAACGGCCTGGGGTGTAATGGGGAAAGCTATTAGAAGCTTGACAGGTACAATTGCAACGTATGGGGTATTTACTGAAGAAGAGAATCAACATATGATGAAGACATCATTCCTTGCTGCAAAGTACTTATCAATACTTGGATGGAGTATGAAAGCAAGCTTCAGGAAAGATGAAGATGATACAGACATTATACGAGCAACCTTACCTCAACAAGAGGCAGATTGGCTACTATCTTCGTCAACAAAGCGTCCAATTGTAATAATCGCTCGACTTCGGAGCTTGATACAACAACTATCTTCTTTTGGATACTCGATATCCCCATCAATTCATCTGATTTTAGAACAAAGACTGTATGATCTCGAGTCCTCATACGGCATATCAAACCGTATATTCATGAGTCCTATACCACCGACTTATACTAGACATACTAGCAGAGTCTTATGTCTCTTCTTATTCTTGCTTCCGGTCCACTTTGCTGGAACAAACACATCTCCATCAGCACTATTATTAAGTGTCATGACGATAACTTATGTCTTAGTTGGAATCGATCAGATAGGTTTAGAGATAGAAAATCCCTTTCCTCTGCTGCCCATGTTTGCTTTAGCATCAACGTTTCAACGGAATGTCGAAAATCAGCTTACTCTCTTGAACAATATACCTACTGCTATTACCTGATTGGTCTGATCAAAATGGTACAAAATGAAACTAAATGTAACTTCATTCTATTCTTACATCCCTATATCATTTCTAATCTCCCTACACTATGCTTGTCATCTCCTTCCTCATGCTGCTGGCGGCATACTTTGAGCAGATAGGAGAGCAGCCTTTGTCTTTGCTAAATCAGCCTTTAGTGTCTCAATCATCAAGGGCTCTACTTGGGGTTGCAATGTTATATTCCTCCTTGCAAAACTACGACCGAGTAGCTTTTCCGTCATGAAATCAAGACTTTGGTGTTCAATAGTAATCCTTCTTGACTTGGGCCCTCGTAACACATCAATGGCGGCATATACTACATTCTGTGTTGCCGAGAGAACTTCTGCATCACTTGGAACAGGTTTGGCCACTGTTGTGTTCATTCGACCTCTATCAAGGAAGGCAGGATGACGAAATTGCGGTTGGCCATGTTGCAAACGACCATGTTGCAAACCTGCAGCTGCATATGGGAACATTGATCTGGCGTTATACATAGAATCAACTGTTGCACGCCGATAGTTCCTTGATGGCATATTCGCCTGATGAAGTAAAGGAGCAGCTTGATAACTTGCAGGTGGCACACAGCCTAGTACAGTTGCACGGCGATTAGTCACGAAAGAAGTAATTGCAGATTGGCCTTGCTTGTCCCTAATGCTACTTTTAGGACAGTGTAATACCTTTGGTATGAACTTCTTTTTTTCCTCACTCACAGGCGGAGTTACAGAACGACTAGAATTGGAGGGAGATGGGTCATCAGCATTCCTCTGTGGTAATGCTTGGTTGGCTTCATCCCCAAACCCATTAACATTCAACTTCATTCGTAGACAATTTTTCCAATCTCCTCGTTTGAACAAGGGGTGTTGATAAACACTGACATGCGGATATTGTGGATCCTTGATTACCTTAAATCCCCTATATTAAAAAATAGATGATATTGAAAAGTGTATGCCGTATGGATTTTATATACGTGAGAGATTTTATAAATATAATATTGAAAAGTGCTCATATAAATCCGGCGCAATAGAAATCCTACCCGGGTAGGATTTCGTTTGCGCCTGTCTTATATGTGCACAATTCCCAAAATCAAAACAAAACAACTTACCAAATAGCCAATAGTTGAAGAAACTCATCATATGTTGGTGAATTCTTATCCTCAAAATGTTTTGGTAGCACATTTAATTCAAGTCGAACAGGATCAATGATAATAAAGCTTCCCCCATTTGATAGAAATGTAATGTATTGTCTGTTTTGTGTGGCCGATAATATAGCCATTAGTACTACGGGAAACGATGGCTGATTTGCTTTCATTCTGAATGTATTATTGTTTGTCTTTTGGGGGCGTTTATTTAACGACGACGATAGTTGGGTGAAAGTTGACGAAGAAGAGTGGTGGGCAGTTGTGGTTGTGTTGGAGTTAACATTATCATTTGTAAACTCAGCAGGCACAGCTCGTTTCTTTGCCGGCCGTCTCTGCATCGGCATTGGCGGACTTTTCTCTGCTGATTTTTCAGTTGCCGACGACTTTATCTCTTCCGTCATAGTAGCAATATGGGCAAGGGCTAGTAGGTTGCCCACGCCATTATTATCTCCGTTTGTCGTGTTGTTGCAATGTTGAGACATAATATATTTATATCGTAATTTTAATCAATTTGTTATAATTGTTTGTTAGCAGTATAAAACTCTATCCATGCATTTATTGCAAACCAATATTATTATACTCTTTATCCTAATAAACTATCTATCTAAATATTAGTATAACGTCGCCACTAACTACTTATATTTACATTGTTAGGCTGTTGATCATGTTCTTTTGTGATCATACTACGACCTCACTGAAAATGCGAAACACATACAATACTGCCTTGTCAATTTTTCTTCAGCATCTCCGCCACAGGGCCAGGATGTTAAATCAAGGCGGCTAGCAACAGACTGGTTGTTTCTGTGATTTGTGATCGACGATTCCTAAAGTGGCCTCATATATATTTATACAAATATGGGGTAGTGCTGGTTTTATTGTTTTGATTCTATATAGGCACTGACACTGTTGTAGGCTTGAAGTCAATGCTGCTGCATAGAGACCAGAGACTGGAAATAAGTCCAACAATTACCCTGTCCCTAGTTATTGTATTCTATTATTGACCTAACCCCTAAAATTTATTATTATCATGAGATCATATATATTTGATACCAATACAGGAGTATTTCAGGGGTATGTAAGCCATCTTGGCTTCTTTGAGGTGATCTGTAAACCCTACAAGAAGGGGGAACTGTTGTAAAAGGAATAAGGTCAAGATTGAAGGAGCAAGAGATATGCCAGCCGGTCTCTAAGCATACTTACTGTCTCCATTCTACACTCAATGTCCCCCGCTTTGATGAGAACCATGCAAAGAAAGTTGAGAACATGGAAGGTTTTTATATCTTTGGTCATCGCTCGAGGGGCCCTTGCACATGACACCAACAGTCATCAGCAATATTCGTTTGTGACCCCTAAATACTCACAACAAAAATCACGGCATAATTCTACTATTGCGTTGAGTGAATGAACACGATTGTTATATATACGACCATACTATACTATATACCATCCAACAATAATACTACAATATCACCCTTCACTGCCATCTCATCCCGGGTCAAGTAAAAAAACACGAGCCTTCATTGCAACGCAAATACTCCCCACATATCTTGTGTCTCTCAACAACCCTACTACATCAAATTTCTATTATGACTTCACTATCTGCACTGGCAAACATAGCTTCCTACTTGGCAACAAATGAAGATCGACCGCCACCATCAGAGGTACTGAGTAGCTACTCATCACCAAAAGATGATAGGCAAGTATACTCGACATCTTCAGCTGCAACATCATCAACTGCTATGCCACTGGCATCCTCTTCATCTGTCGCAAAGAAGAAACCCCTCAAGAAACGATCCATTCACAATACTGCCAATGACCATGGCAACAACAACAATAAGAGGGTAAGGAATACGACCATCGTCGCACCTACTGTCCATACCTCTCCACAGACATCTGCTGTACAGCAGGGCAATCAGTATGGTAGTCGATTGTCCCAATGGTTATATGACTCTGACGATGGTACCTTAGCGTCCATCTCTTTCCCTACCATACTCATGGGTATTTTAAGTGCTCCCCAGAATTCTGAATGTATTACATTCCTTTCGGATGATTGTAGTTTTATTATTATTAATCCAGAATTTTTGGAGAATATATTACCCCAGTATTTTGAGAATACTGCCCCAACTAGTGATGAGTTTATTCAGTTGTTGACATTATGGTAAGTTGGTTTTGTTTATTTATGGTGCGTGTACATATCATATGGAGTTTATATTATATATTATTGTGGGTTTAATTTCTCACCATACAAAACCTCCCCTCATTCTATTGCTACAATATTATTTATTTCACTTTAGGGGATTCACAATCGCCAAGGACCCACAGTACCCCCATGTTCAACTCTACACTCATCCCATGTTCCGTAGGGGAGATTGGGAAGCATGTTTAAGTATGAAGTTACCTCCTGGTACGTCGTGTCCTCCCCCGAAGAAGAAGAAGAAGAGGAAGAAGAACACGGCCTCGACATTGTTGGGATTATCCCCTCCCCCCAAGAAGGCACGATCAGTAACACCTCCCGAGATTGTCTTTCGACCAGCTCCGCCGGTTACTACCTTGCTACCCTATTACGATATTGCTAAATCTCTACCGGAAGAAAGTGCCGCGGAGTGGTTAGCTCAATCTGCCATGCTTGAACAAATGATTGCTGCCACTAAGGAGTCAAGACGACGTCTTTCGATGACAGATGAAATGTCTCCATCAACTACTACTTTGTTGGAGATGGCTGCTGCAAAGCAAACAGAATTGATCAACAAGACATCTATGCCCTCCATTCCTGATCAAGATGGAGATGCGGCATCTATATCAAGTACTCTATCAGACTCTGAGGTTCAAAGGATGACTACAGATGTAGTCTCGGCCGCCATTGCAGCTTTGAACCAATCAAAGGTATCGAGTAGTAGAGGTAGTACCACTCATGAAAAGATTATGCGCGGTGACTCATCGAGTTTGTCTGCCATGACCGAAGATTTCATCCAGAGGAGCAATTCAAGAAGAATGCAGTCACGCCCGGCGGGTATTTATGGAGCAAGAGGACAATCCTCGCATTCTACCTTGGCTAGTCTAAGATCGCAACTAAGTGATCAAGTTGATGCTCAGACTAAGGTCATGTTGAAAAGGATGAACAAACGAGGGATTAAAAAAAGCGGTGGAGTATACATGTAAATGTTATTTATGGATATATGGTATTGGCATTTTTAAAAACTAGAGAATGTTTGACTAGGAGTACATCTACTGTCCTCTTCGAAGTATCTTGCTGATCCAAACAGCACTATAATTATTAATCATTTACAACTTACTCGGAGAAGAATAAGGAGATAGAGGAGTAGAGAAGTAGGTATCCTTTTTTTCTCCTCGCGCGCGCACTCGCGCCCCCCATTTCAATAGGTAATCAATTCCGCCTAACAATCTCCTATTCATCATACTAAGTATGCCATCATCAGAACATACTCCTCTTATACATAATAGATCAGCCGAATCGGCGGCAGAAAGAGGACTGGTCGGTAATAGATATAAACATCAACATCAATATCGTACAACAACGAAAGTAAACAATATTATAGAATCAGATGATGTATTGCAAGTCAAGAAGATAAAACAACGCAAGAATGTTCGTTCTTTCAGAAGGAAGAGACAAGACTTTGCTACTTGGAAGGGAAGAAGTAAGTCGATGATTGTCATATTTTGCAAAGTGTACATGTTATTGTTATTATGTCCCCCCCTTATATCAATACATATCTCTCTCTCTTTAAACATATCATACACCATTGATGAAGTCGGAGTACATTGTGAATATGATGAGTATAATCTGAAGAAGTTGATGAACGTAATCTATCAAACATTAACATCTGACTGGGAGATAATGGACTGTTATGATGTTATTAGACTTTGGTTACCGGTTGATGACAATCATATGTTTAGTGCAGGAGAAGAAGAACAATTGCCACCGGGAGAAGACAACAACATTGGTCAAAACACTTGTCCATCAATGCCTGAAGTCTTTGTGTTTAGCTTCGGCGCCGTAGTCTTCTGGAATTTTAAGAATGAAGAAACGGAGAAGCTGTGGATGGAAAAGAATTTGTATTACAAAGAAGTAGTTGGCCTGAAACACAACGCCGAATCAATCGATAGTGCATGTGATGAATTAGGTTTCTGTTACAGCGATACATTTCGTTGGCATCGAGATGTAGTGGAGCTACAGACAAGAGATGCAGGTGAGAAGTTAGCAGTGAGCTTTGCTGTCGCCAAGTCAGCCAACTTAAGCATATTAGAATGGCGTATGCAAAGCGCAATAGTACGTAATGCCCATATACCTGAAGACTTGGCTAAATATGGTTCATTACACTTAAGTAGAAGAGAGATAAATGTTGAAGTTGGGCGTCTTTATCTGCTCAACAACGCAATCAATCTTGAGACCAACTTGTTGGATACCCCAGGTTTGTTAAATTCATGTGCTCAATAGACGTTTTGGTTGACTTGGCCGCTTCATTTGTCATTAGTTTACCCTTATTCGATTGCCTTTGTAAACCCTTATTCGTTATGTACTAACATACGTTACTATTATCTTTCTTCATGTTCATAAATCGTGATGACCCATCTTCCAGAAGAGGTAAGTGCACAAGTTTGAGCATAAGTATTTTGCAACTCATTTCCTAATGCAATATCTCGTTAGTTCTGGGAAGATGATAGATTTGAACCGGAGTACGAAAAAAGTATCAAGTATCTCGATGTCAACACACGAATCACTCTGTTAGATAAAAGACTGTCAGTACTGAAGGATCTAAACTCTATCCTCATGGAAGCAGCACACAACCATCATGCAAGCGTCCTCGAATGGATTATCATCATTCTAATTGTAGCAGAGGTTGCCATCGAGGGATTTAGATGTTGGAGAGAGTCAATGGGAGCTTAATAAACAAACATTGGCCGAGCTTAATGGCTAAAACTGGTATAAGAAGCTTCTCTTTGATATTATGTACATATACTAGTGATACCTTCTATTGTTGCATCAATACCTTCATCATCTATATCCATATGAGTGACTAATCGGAACAGTCTACCGCCAGACGAATACCCACCAGCAATCTTGATGTCGTACTGTTCATATAATAGTGGTGGTAGTTCTTCCTTTGTCACTTTGCAATCATCTGGAAGAGCAAAGAATACTATATTTGTATCAACTTGGCCATTTCGTGGTAACCAACAACCTATATCTTGAAGTTCTTTTGCTAATCTCTGTGCTCTTTTGTGATCATAAGCTAATCTATCTACATTTTCCTGCAACGCATACATCCCCATAGAAGCCATAACTCCTGCCTGTCTCATTCCACCTCCTAACCGCTTCCTAGCTCGGCGTGCAAGTCGAATAAATTCGGTTTCTCCAACAAGAATTGATCCCATTGGGGCTCCTAGTCCTTTGGATAGACAAATCGAAACAGAATCGGCACCGGCACATAATTTTGATACAGATATGTTTTGTGTTACCGCTGCATTGAATATCCTTGCACCATCAATATGTACTTTCATATCATGCTCTTTCCACTCATCATGTGCTAATTTTCCAATAGTATCAATGTACGAAGATGATAATGCAACTCCTCCCAGCATATTGTGTGTATTTTCCAAACATATCAAAGTTGACGATGCGTAATGGTCGTCATTATCGACATGGAAAGAATCTCTTATATCCTCAATAGAAAACATTGCATTTTCATCTTCATCAATTTGTTTACAACTAACACCCGCTATATTGGCATACCCTCCACCTTCATAAATATTTATATGAGATTTCTTCCCTAGTATAATTTCTGCTGATTTGTTGTAATGACAATGCGCCATGATTGCGCATAGATTACCCATCGTCCCTGTAGGTAAAAATAACGCTTTTTCTTTTCCAAATAAATCAGCAGCATATTCTTCCAATTCATTAACTGTTGGATCTTCTGACATGACATCATCTCCTGTAATGGCTTGTTTAGCAACTTGTATCATTGCAGCAGATGGTTGTGTTACTGTATCACTCCGCAAATCAACGATACGCTTTGTACTTCCGCTAGCGCTGAACGTCCGTATATTCCTTGATACAGCATAATAATGCAACCTTCGACAAAAGAAACTATTATAAAGCACCATCGTATCTGTTAGGGTCGAGAGATGTAGAGATAAATGATAAAATTATGAGAGTTGAAATAAATGACCAAAATATCTTCGGCTTTTCAATCACGAGTATCCTTCACAACACACACTCACACTGATAACGGGATCTTTCAAATACATATTAGATTACTTGAACAGCAAACTGTAATGCTATTGAAAGACTCTTCTTTTTATGTTACAATCATCATGTCCTTTCCATTCTCAATTGGAAGTAATAATACAAGGTATCCTTCACATATAGCATAGCATACCTCCGGGGTTCTTCTATGCTGTATCCTTTGCATATCATTACCTACCGGGATAATCTTTTGCTTTTCCAATGTTGATTAAGTTTCATAAATGACCAATGCATACAATTTACTAATCTAGCATCATTTAAAATCATTTGGTAGAGTTGTAGTTTTGAGATTCATTTCCTTTTCCTCCTACATTGCGTGCATTGTTTTTTTTTGTATTTATTTGTATTTATTCCTTCCCTCCAGTTTGGACAGCGATCTTCTTCATTGATACCATACAAAGCACATCTTACTAAACATTGTTGTGTCGGTATTGTAAAATGTCACACAGAGTGAATTGGGGTGAGCGTGGATATAAGTTACAAGATATGATGCACAAACAAATCGATAAGATGGAGCCTATCGAACCTGAAATACTCACCAAGTATACCACAACCTTGTCAGCTACATGAGTAGAGAAAAGTATATATGTGAGAATATTATGAAACCATTAAATATTGGGGGGCAGTGTGCTGCTTTTCAACACCGTGTGGGTTCTTGAGTGCATATTGTAATACCGACAATCGACAACACATCACGAAAGAGATAAGGTATAGACATCAGCATCGTTGCTTTACCACATTGATTGCAATCCACTTTGCTACACATAATATCAACTAACTATATTGGTTTGATTTATGCCGCCGCCGCCGGTTATTCGGTGCATCGTTATTGGCCGGGCGGAAGGAGTAATATTTTTATCGTGCGGGGTATCCTAAAACCTAAAAAAAAAATGCCTGTACGATATTGCATAGTTTTAGCACACTACTGTCAGTTACGATGCTTCTATTTAGCTCATTGGATTAAGTTGACTCATTATATTATTAGTTGCTAGTAGCAAAGTCGTGTTCATGTATATGATATTGTTCTTTATATCCAGAAAATAAGTGATTATCACCAAGCAAACCACAGTACATCTCATCACTAATACTAAATTATACGTAATTATGCCATCGTCTCACACACCAGAAGAAATATTAGCTGCTGCCAATGAGCCTGGATCAGTATTGTTTGATTGTAGAACACCAGAAGAAAGTAAAAGATGCCAAACTTGAATCAAGACCGTTTGTCAATGTTAGTTGTACATTAGAGGATTGCTCAGAGCTAATACAAAAAAGTAGTCAATTATTTCCCGACAAAACCAAACCTGTGATAATATATTGTAGATCAGGAAGACGTGCTGGTAAAGCAAAAGTAGTATTAGAACAAATGGGTTACTCCAAAGTTATGAATGCTGGAGGTCTAGTGGATCTTACATACTTGTGATTTGTATCAAAACGGAAGAATAATGCGAAAAAGTTAGTACTGCCATAGATTTGTAAGTAAGTGTAAGAGTGTAAGAGGATACTAAATCAAAAGGATGTTATATTAATCATTCTCTATTCATTCGTCTATATAAGCTCCTAGCGTCTCATTCTCATAGTCGAGGATAAAATCTGCAAAGTCCACTGGATTCATAGAACTTTCTTCTTTAGTCTCCTTGCCCTTTAATCTTGTAAGATTAGATAAGGCCTTGCCAAGTTTACTAGGTCCACCAGGTTTCATTTCCATCACGCCAGCCGCTCCAACCTCCGCACTGGCTTTTTTGACGGCTCTGAGATTGGTGGGTACATCTTCTCGTATCCGCCACTCAAGAGCCCCTACTGGTACAGGTCCTTTTGGTCTAACATCCACGATATAACTCACTGTAGTTTCTACCTCACCAGTAAATGGATTATCTGGCATGCTAACAACTCTCCATTGACCGTCAAACTCTGAGAACATTTGTGAATCTACGCATTTGAAGTCAATCCGTCGTTCCTCGGGAAACATATTGTTGGGTGACAAGTCAATCTTGCCAATCTCCTTCCCAGGAACAACAATCTTCTCTTGCATATCCATCGTTACGTCGGCGCCAAATTCAAAACCTATAATCTTCTGTGATCCTCGTTGATATAATCTACATTTGTGTGTACCATCTCCATTTTCTCCTGGTCCTTTTCGAATTCGTTTACTAGCTACTAGATTAGGAACATGTGTACTAAGGTTATCGTAATCGGTTAGAATTCTCCAAACATCCTCCAGTGAGGCATTGACCACAATTTCACCTAAACAGAGCGCCTCCATGGTGAGTTGTTACAATCAATGAACAACAAATCACAATACTCCAAGCAAGAACCTAAACTTACCTGCTATCCGTCTAGAGTTTGCCGATGTTTTATCTATTCGTACTGCAACTAATTCACATTCTTCACCAGATGTGGATGTTTCCGATGCAGCATCCGGTGTACCACCGAACCACCATACATTTAACGATGTGGATGTTGATTGTGATGATTGATATTGTTTAGGTATATAATGAGTTATTATTGCTTCGTTATATTGTTGTCTATGTATGGTATGTGCATGTATATTGTTTTGTATAAGTGATGGAATAATGAATGCATCTATACATCTGCAAAGGCTGAATAGCAGTATACTGAAGTATATTTGTAAATAATAGGTAGCCGTCATTGATATTATCGATGTGCTCATTGCATATCTCTTTTCCAATTTCAATTCTGTGTTATATGTTTTGAAATTATCTCCAAGTCATACAATACATGAACATACTATCACTACATCTATCCCTCGATCGAGTATTGCCTATGATCAAGCATATTAGGAAGAAGCTGATTGTGATTCATTTTTCTTTGTTATTTTTCTAAGAGCCATTTGGATATCAAACGGATAATAGGCTCACATAAATCGTCAACCAATATTTATTTGCTTTGCAATGGTGATATGGTGCTAGAGTAGTATATTAAGTACTCTTCATCATCATATTGCCAATACTGTCTAAATATCGGTGGATTGAATAGATAGGCTTTCAGCGTTGTCAAATACAGGATACCCTTTAAGGATACACATATATACTTTATACATCATCAAAATTATTTCTCCAAGTATGGCTGATTTAGATGATAGAATAGCCGCAGCATCAGCGGCTAAAAAGAAGAAGAAGAAGAAATCAAAGTCTAAAAGTAAGAGCAAATCATCATCATCAAGATCTTCTGTTAATAGTGATGATAGTGCACCCAAACTTAAGTCTCCACCTGAATTATTGGCTGCTAACAATAAGAATGCTAATGATGATGCACCTAGATTAAAGTCACCTCCAGAGGCATTGGTGGGTGCGGTGGCAGTATCGAATGATAGTGTTAGTGATGCCGAGAGGGTAAAGTTTGGTAGTGGTCCGGGTGGTAGTAGTAGAAAAAGTAAGAAATCTAGTAGAGGATCTTCTTTAACATCAGTTGATGCCAAAATGCCACCAGAAGCTAAAATGCCAGGTGCATACAGTGCAGGCCCATCCAATATGTCAAATGCTGAGCGCGTAAAGTTTGGTTCAGCAGCATCAAGTAGTGGTGCTGCAACAATGCCCGGTGCACAAGCGGCATTACCATCTGATGTGTCAGCGGGCGAAAGATTGAAATTCGGAGGAGGTACATCAAGTGCAGCTGCTTCAATGCCAGGAGCACATGCCGAACATGTTTCGGAATTATCTCCTGCAGAACGACTTAAATTTGGGGATGGATCAGCAGCAGCAGCCGGTGCTACCAGTATGCCTGGAGCACAATCATCAAATAGTATGTCAAATGCCGAGAGAGGTGAGTTTAGGTGTATTGTGATATTGTATTTTTATTTTATATATACACATTTCATTAATTCCACTGCTTGATATTAATCAGTCAAATTTGGGATGGGAGAGGCATCATCTTCGTCAGTAGCTGCAGCTGCATCAGTGCCGGGAGCTCGGGCCGAAAGGACAGAAGATTTATCAAATGCTGAAAGAGGTAAGATTGTGTTATTTAATCAATTTTGTGTTTATTTTTTGGTTGGTCACTGTACATAGAAGAATGATATTGATGTTGGTGTCATATATCATTCTTGTTTTACAGCACAAAGTTTTAGGTCACACGCTGTTGATCCGGGTACTGGTCTAACACTTCCGGTGGCAAGGCCGATATCACAAAGATCTATCAACAATGATAAAAAGGGAGATTGTTGTTCCTGCAACATTCAATAATAATGAACACTCATTGTTCACTTTTCTTTATGTCATCCAATTCTGATAGTCAAATTTGGATCAAAGAGGAGCGGTGACTCTGCCAAGAAGCCGGGAGCTAGTGCAGCGTCAGCCAGAGACGTGTCTGCTGCTGAACGAAGTAAGTGTGTATTTCTCTTCTCAATAGAATGTACATCATATTTATTGTATCTTAATATGTTATATTCTCCTCTTATCAGTGAAATTCGGAGCAAAGGGAAGTAGTGATTCTGCCAAGATGCCGGGAGCTAGTGCTGCATCTTCCCGTGACGTGTCAGCTGCCGAACGAAGTAAGTATTTATTTATGTTTCTATTTAGCTGCAACAGGAAAGATGTATCTCATCTTTATATGGAATACTCATTATATCATAGTGAAATTCGGAAAGTCGTCCGAATCAGCAGCTTCAATGCCTGGAGCTAAGTCAGCTAATGATAGTGATGTGTCTAATGCTGAACGAGGTTAGTTGCTACTCTGTTTTCCATCTGATGGATATGAAATTATCTTACCTTCATATCTCCTCAATATGTACACAGTCAAATTTGGCAAAGGAGCCAAAGCTCCAGGAGCTCAATCAGCCAAAGATAGTGATATGAGCCCAGCGGAGAGGGTAAAGTTTGGGCCGTCGTCAGAATCAGCATCAAGTCGAGTACAAAGTGCTTCTAATGTTGATGTCAGTAATGCAGAACGATTGAAGTTTGGAAGTGGTGGAGAAGAAAAAGGCAGTGAAGGTCTTGGACGAGGAGCACATGATGGTAGTCAAGTTGCCGACAGTAATGCTGTTAGGTTAAAGTTTGGTGCAGCAGCAGAGCCAGAATCAAGGGGTGGTATGAAATCGTCCGACTCTTCACAAAGCTCCTTGGAAGAAGACGAAGAAGAAGGACTAGAGATGCGAGAGAAAGAGGACAGTGATGATGCCAAGTACGAGAAGAAGAGGAGGAAAAAGAAGAAGCAGGATGACTTCAAGCAAGACTCTTTTGATGATGTTGTAGGAAACGATATGGTTTATGATGAAGATGGTGAGGCATATGATCTACAGCCTGTTGATGATCCGTATGGCATGCCAACTATGGAAATCGCAAGAGATTCGGATGGTAAAACGAAAAGAGATGATGGTTGGCGTAGTCTATGTGCTATATGCTCATGTATATCCTGTGCAATTATAATTGGTTTGTCAGTTGGCTTGGCAAGAGCCGCTAGTAGCAGTTCAGATGAAGTTCTAACGTCAGTGGAAGTGAAGGTGACGTCTCCACCTTCTAAAACTCCAACACTGACCCCAACGAAAGCACCCGAGGACTTTACTTGGTGCTATGAATCGAATGAGTCCATGGCGTTGGAAGACGATAACTATGCCTCAATTAGATCGACACTAGTTAACTCTGGTATATCAACTGATGAAGAGTTTGCAGATGATGCTTCCTATCAACGGAAGGCTTTGTGCTGGCTAGCATTTGGTGATCGCTTAGAACTTGATGCATCTGACCCATTCATCGAACAGAGATATGCACTTGCAGTAATATATTACCGCTTTAACGAACCAAGTCTCCTAGAAGCTGAGGGATGGTTGTCTGGGAAATCAGAGTGCAGCTGGAATCCAAGTATAGAATGTGATGATAGAACAGATACAACCGTCACGAGACTTGACCTTCGTGGTGTTGGATTACAAGGTCCACTGCCCAATGAAATGCGTGTCCTTCGTGATGTCACCTACCTTGACTTGTCGTCGAATGAACTTGATGGAGATATTTCAGACATCACTGCTGACTGGTCACATTTGGAGGAGCTCCGACTATCATCCAACTTCTTTGGCAGTTTCCCCTCGGCAATTCAAGCATGGAGAAGTTTGAAGTACTTTGATATGTCATCAAATGAATTAGAAGGCCCAATTCCCGAGGACTTGGCGTTACTAACTCAGTTGGAATTCTTAGACCTCGCTGCTAACGCATTCAATAGTACAATTCCTTCTGTTATGGGAGGAATGACAGCACTTGAGTCTTTATATTTGCACAGCAATGAACTAGAAGGTTCCATGCCGGAAACTGTATGTGCTCTCCGAAGTAGCTCATTGAAACATCTGAGTGTTGACTGTCGAATACCTTCGCCTGAGGTCAGATGTGACTGTTGTTCAGTATGCAATGACTATGATGTTGATAGAAGTCCATTCGATTAAGTTCGTTATGGCGACTGAGTGAGGTGTTGTGTTTGCTATGTACTGAGATATACCATGAAGTGGATCTTGAAGATAATGATACAGACATACAGTTGTATTTGACAAATATTAAATATGCTATTTTACAATCTAGGATGAGCTGAGAGTGTGTTCTCTACCCTGTGATATCCTACCCTTCATATCGGAGAAGGGGTAACTAAAGCTGATTTCTTCGAAGCTTCTACAAAGCCTTTCCATATTGGTTTCAATACTTTATTTCTAAACCCCTTCCTTTTTCTTAATGCTTCCTCCTTTTGTTTGTTTTCACGGTCTTTCTTCTCTTGTTCTGCTCGTATTATGTGTTGTTGAATCATTAAAGCGTACTTCTTCTTTCTTTCTATCTTTGATTCTTCTAGGTGTGTTTCTATTGTACTCGACTTGTCTGTGTAAGACCATCCAAGACTTTCCCGTCTTAGTTGGGTGTCGTGCTCTTCTTCTTGTCCTTGATCCTGTTGTTCATTGGCGCCCTTGTTTTCATAGTCATCGTCGTCATAGTATTCGTCGCCTAGCTCGTCGAGCTCATATTCTCTGATATTTACTATTGAAAATCTTACAGACTTTTTCGACTCTGATATGCTTTCAATATCGTCATCGGATATACTAATATCGGTTGGTATAGAAGTCAAGTCTGTGTGGTCTGTATTACTTATCTGAGACGAGCTAGACTTTTCAAAGAAGTTGTCGTCGGTGGAAATTATATTCTCGTTCATTATCATGTGTGGCATTTTAGATTTGTTGCAATTGAATTGAAATTAGTAGTAGTATAATTATACGTAATATGTTGCAGTAGCAATTATTTAAGGCTCCACAGTCGTGAACTAGGTAGCACATGCTGCTTGATACGATTATCATCACCTCGCCGCAAACATGCTTGCTCAGCATTTTTTTTTGTTCTGACTAAGAGAAGAAAGACCGTGAAAACAAACAAAAGGAGGAAGCATTAAGAAAAAGGAAGGGGTTTAGA
>Ga0214481_100093_pt1 | contig 39308 bp, 27 predicted proteins | sample M1_20Mar14CPVII9_4_FD_165057 | JGI IMG/M metagenome (GOLD analysis project Ga0214481, IMG submission 165057) | Marine eukaryotic communities from Monterey Bay, California, United States - M1_20Mar14CPVII9sort6BwellG10 | ecosystem: Environmental > Aquatic > Marine > Unclassified | place: USA...
GAAGAGGTAACACTTATACTATTCATTCCACGGATGAGGAAGTTGTCTTGGATGGATATGGAGATGATGCTACCAAAGCTACTGAGACAAAGAAGGAAAAGGAGAAGGTTGTGGTTAAGAAAGAGAAGAAAGAGAGTGGTGGAGATGATGTTATGGAAACGGAGAAGTCTGGGGATGAGGGAAAAGAGGTAGCAGCAGTATCATCATCCAAAAGTGAAGCTGATTCTATGCCTCCTGCAGGTTTGGATTTGCTTGCGGAGGCTGTGGAGAGTAGGGAGAATGGGGATGCTAACGGGAAGAGTGGAGATTATGATAGTGATGCCACCATTGCCTTAGTGTCTTCTTCATCCGAGACCGAGGAAGAGAAGCAGGCAGCTGCAGGGTTGGACGCTTTATTGTCGGGTAGGAATGGGAATCGTCGTAAACGTCAGGAAGTTGAAGCCGTCCCTGTTGCTGAGGACAAAGATGACAAAGCTGAAGAATGCATTCTAGATGAAAGTATCAAACAGGATGTCAATGCTTTTATCGAGACTTGCAAGCAGGGAAGGTCTGCTTTGATTGACAAGGCCACTGCGGGTATCACAGATGACGCACTACATGGCAAGAAGGAGAAGTTGGAGAAAGATTTGGCTGGTACAAAACATGATATGTCCCTTGTGACTTCCGAAGTATTCAAGCAGTACGGTAACGAGAAGTTGCTGGATATTACTCAGCAGTTGAAGGAGGTTGATACCCAGTTGGATGCAGAACAAGAGCAAATTCGAAACAAGAAAGAATCCATTCAAGCCGTCATCCTCAAAGAGCTAGAAGGGAATGAAGAGGAACGCGATGTGGCAGCCAAACCGTTGAAGAAGCGTAAGGTTGAAAGTGAGAAAGATGTTGACGGGATTCTCGATGAAAATACCAAACAAGATGTCAATGCCTACATCGAAACTGTCAAGAATGGACGATCGGAATTGTTTGACAAGGCGACGGCAGGGATGAAGAGTAGCAATCTTCTTGACAAGAAGGAGAAGCTGGAGCAGGAGTGCTCCTCACTCAAACTTGATTTGTCTTTGGTCACATTAGAAGATTTCAAGCAATACGGTGAGCAGAAACTGCTAGATGCTACTCAGCAGCTCAAGGAGGTTGAGCTTGCGTTGAAATCAGAAGACGGAAAGATGCGAGGTGCAAAACAAGCTATTCAAGCTATCATTATGAAGGGTCTCGGGGAAGATGTGCACTGAATACCCCTGCTTGAATCGGGGGTAGTGAACTGTGACATATCCTCGATTCCTATATATGTTGTTGCCGAGTACAAGTGATGAGACATGAGCATAGGCTTATCTTTAGTCTGACAAAATAGATTAAAGTAAACTTATTCTGTCTCCTCTTCAAATTAGCGAACATCTAACAACCCTCTATCACTTCCCTTTATACCAATAGCAACGCATCATTAGCCTATTATTCTTGCACGTATCTTACACTCCTCCATGTGCTTCTTGACACTCATTATTTCAACTTCTTTACGATGGAACATACCCGCAGCCAACGCCGCCTGGACATTTGTTTTCTGAAACACATCCGAGAAGTGACCTTCCTTACCTGCACCACTACTTGCAATTACAGGAATGGTTACCGCCAATGATACTGCTCCCATCAATGCATGATCAAATCCATTACATTGTCCATCCATATCAATACAATTCAACATAATCTCACCAGCACCAAGAGCTTCTGCTGCCTTCGCAACTGATACGGCGCATATATCTCGTGTCTCACGTCCACCCTTGACAGTGCATTGATACCAACAATATCCTTCACCATTTGGACCCTTTTGACTCTCGTCTAATTCAACAACTGTATGTTTCTTATCAACACCCTCGGGTGAGGTAACATAAACACGTTTAGGATCAATTGATATAACCACCGCTTGGACACCATATACTGTTGATATCGTTTCAATACTCGTTTCTCCCGTCTTCTTATTACCACTCTTGTAATAATCCTCAGCTGCAATGACCGCATCACTACCAATACTAACTTTATCAGCACCTGCACGGAAGTAACGACTTGCAACCTCCAGTGCCGAATATACTTTGCCAGACTCTGGATCAGTATACGAGCGTATCCCACCCCCAACAGTTAATGGTACAAAGATACACTTACTTGCCTCTTCTAATACTTGTAACATTGGCATGTCTTCAATAACACCCTGTCGGAATGAGGTGATGTTTAAGAAAGCAATTTCATCAGCACCCTCGTCGTAATATCGGGCTGCTAGTTGGACTGGCTTGCCTAAGTTACGCACACCACCACGTCCAGTAGTGGTTCCTGTTGCATCGTCATCTTTTTCACGTACATCATATTGATCACCTTTGGTAACTACTAGATCTCCTGAATCGTTGGATCGTACATCAAGGGCAACAACTACACGTTTCACTAATTGAGTATGCATTGATGGATTAACGGGGATGGGTGTTGTTTGTGATAGGGTGCCATCTTCCACAGACTGTAAATGAGACGGAAGGGACAATGAATACATGAGCACATGTTGCAATTGTGTAGTACATGAATGTGCATATGATATGCATATAAAAAAGACTCACCTCTAAGAATCCTTTAATAAAGTTTAACCCAACCTTTCCACTCTTCTCAGGATGGAACTGCGTAGCAACAACATTCCCCTTCTGTACTGAACTAATATACTCTTGTCCTTCATATGACGTCCTAGTTAATACCCATTGTGAGTTCTCAGTTGTGATTGGTGCATAATACGAATGAACAAAGTATACTTCCTCATTTTTTTCACTTATGTATCTCATTGCTGGTGATTTTTGATGTTGTATTGTACCATTCCAACCAATGTGAGGTACTGATCGTTTCGTTTCATCGAATTTAATAACCTTACCGGGTATTACGCCTAATCCAGGTAATGGATTACCAACAGTTTCTTCGGAACTTTCAAATAATGTTTGCATACCTAAACAAATACCCAAATATGGTTTATTACTTGATAAGTAATCACGTAATGCACTATCATATCCTTTACTTTGTAATACTGTCATGGCAGAATGGTAGGATCCAACGCCCGGGAAGATTATCACATCAGCTTGTGCTATTTGGGATGGATTTGTTATGTCAATTATTGAGTATCCACATGATATGATTGCATTACGTACTGAGCGGACGTTGCCTGCTCCGTAGTCTAGTAGGGACACTGTTAGTTTCTTCTTATCAGATGCCATTGTCGTCGTTGTTGTAGTATATTTGTAGACTAGACTAGGCAATATTGCGGCAACAACGAGTGGAGGGGAGATGATGTTGAGGCAGGATAGGCTAGGCGTGTGTGGCCGGCCGGCCAAACCTCATTTATTCTACGTTTAAGTTATTCCCGTCGATGTTGTACCTTGTGAATGACTTCGAGTTGCTCAATTGGAGATCATGGCGGCATCACATACCCATAAGCATAGACCTACAGCAGACGATTTGCTATTCCTTTTATCCCTGGTTGGTGATCATAATAGTTTCATAGCCGAACAACATACAAAACAACAACAACAATCTTCATCATCGTCGGTGCACAAGTCGAAAAAAACTAGTGGTGATAAAACATCAGTATCATGGCAGCAAACATTATCATCACTGCCAAAGCAACGAAGAGATATTATATTGGCATTGAAAAAACTTGCTACTGTTCGTCGGAAATGGAATAATCTATCATCTAAATCTGAAGATATAACTGATGGCGGCGTACAATTGCAACAACTACAAAATGAAGAAGCTGATGTATTAGAAGAAGTAGAAGACGTTGCATCTACTATTAGAACATATAGTACAGAGTATATACAATCTATAAAAGAATATATACTTGCACTACAGAAATGTTGGTACCAATCTTCAGTAAAAGCAAGTAATGAACAAAACAATTACTCACAACTTGCAAACATTGGATACCAACTATCAACACAACTAATAAATCAATTACAATGGGATGAAAAGTTATGTAAGACAATACTAACCTTTCTAAATGTAGAGCTATATCAAGATATTAGTAGCAATACAACTAATAATGCATCTAATGATAAACTCTTTGTATGGTCAGAAGCAATGTTAAAAATGATTCAAATTGATAAATCATTATGGGATTTTGTAGAACGTGAGGTATATGATGAGACACTACTTGAGTTAGATGATGATCAAGAACCTTCTGAATATCTTAATGGAGAACGTTCCACACAATATATTAATATCGAGCCGTCGTCTAAACAATCAGCTGAGAAGAGTAGTATTCAAGAGAATGAAACTGAAGACGAAGCTAATCTACATGAACGTATTGTTTCTAGTGAATCTTTGGAAGAGGCAGTAGAAACATTTATACAAGACAATACATGTAAAGGAGATACTAATAAATGTCTAACGTCATTACTACTAGTGGGTGAAGAAGGTAGTGGTAAGACGCACTTACTCAATACAATTCAACAACAATATTCATCATCATCGTTATCATCAAATAAAGATGAAGTTAAAATCTTGAAACCAAATTATCAAGTAGATTTAGTTGGCAGCTCTATTGGGTCTACTGAAGATCGTCTCATTGCATTGTTTACATATGCCACACGTTACATATCAACGTACACTGGAGGTAGGAGAAGTAGAAAATGTATAATAATGCTTGATGATATTGATCAAATGTTTGCACTATCGAATGATATTACGAATGATTCGTCATCTGACAATGGAGACTCGAGCACTCAATATTACATTAAAAGAAGATGTAAGGCACTATTTATAACAATATTGGATACATTGAAAGAACATAATATGCATAATTATAATAATAATGGTCATTTACTATTACTTTGTACGTCAAGATCAAAATGTGGTGAGGTAGTGGATAGATTTGATAGGACATTTCATCTAGGTCAGCCTGATGAGAAGGAGCGGTATCAACTAATTACATCATGTTTGTCACCGGGGAAACGTTATACTGTAGAGAACAGTCAAGATGACAATGTTGATGATTTGATATCACTCATCGTGCACCATTCGGCCGGTAGATCAGCATTTGAGTTGTCACAGTTCTGCCGCGAGACAATTCTACGGTGTGCAGAAGCATCCTCAACCAAAGAGCAGAGTATCTTCAAATATCGACTAGAGTGTCTTGATAAGCTGCTTCAGACGAAATCCCCACAAAGTGTTCGTGGTGGTTCGTTGGATGGCGTTGTTGATATGAGAGTATTTACAGCCGAAGAGTTACAATCGAAACTCACAACAGATTCAAATGGAGATGTTAACTTTCCTCTACTCGGAGCCGAGGCTAAACGAGCACATGAAGCCCTCATGAATGTTGTTATTACTCCACTTTGTCGTTCAGATGAGATTAGAGCTCTACTTTATGGAGGAGGAGATGGTCAACAGTCTAGTGCTGTTAATGCAAAACCAATTCGTGTGGGTGCTTTACTCGCCGGAGCACCAGGCGTTGGAAAGACTGCATTAGCCTACCATTGTGCAGCACTTGCAGCCAAGATGTCAAGAGTATCACTCTTGGATGTTTCGTGTACTTCATTAATTCATAAGGAGATTGGAGGGTCAGAACGGGCAGTTCAAAGACTCTTCACTGCTGTTCGTGCTGCCGCTCCTTGTATAGTACTCCTAGATGGAATAGAAAGTGTGGCTCTTAAACGTGGGAATGATAATACCACCGAGGGTACAATGGATAGAGTACTTTCTACATTCCTGACTGAGCTTGATGGTATCGAAACTGGTGGTGGTGGTGATGGTACTACCTCTGGTAATGTTGCAGTCATTGGTATTACTCATAATCCAGATCTGATTGATCCATCATTATTACGTCCTGGACGTTTAGAAAAGACGATTACCCTTGGTGCACCCGATTTCGATGCAAGACTAGAGCTTGTCACACGTCAAATTGAAGATGTTGACTTTGACTTCTCAACAGCGACTGGGTACTTTGATGCTAAAACCAAGGATGATATATCTAATTTTGTTGCCATGTCATCAGCTGGTATGTCCGCAGTGGAAGTTATTGCAATATGTCGAGAGGCATCAATGGTATGTCTCAGAGAACTCAACTTTGAAGCCACAGAGAAGCCATTGCTAAGACATGAACACTTTAAGTTGGCGATTGATAAATCAAGTCACTAATTGTTATGTTGTTTGGTATTCTCGTTCAATTGGTAGATTCGCATTTCTTCCTCATCGTGAATTAAAGTAGCATCAAGTAGATTGTCGTTATCTTTTGCTTCACTGACCACACCGCTAGTCTTCTTTTCAGATAGTAATGGCACTTTAAATCGATATGATAGGAGATAACATCCAGGCTGACATTGATTTTGTACTAATGTCGCTATCTGTGGCATTAGACTCTTGACACCAAATATCATAACACAATTTGACTGCTGTAACCTTTCTTTGGCAATCTTATTAGTAAACATATCACCCAAAATAATCTGAGAATTGTTTCTAATTTGACTTGTTGAGAATAGTCGTCTGATTGATGATATAAACCATAATGTAGGGTTTAGTTCAAATCCAGTTGCTTTCCATTGAAGAGATGCAGCAGTTAGTATTGTTGTACCATCCCCGGATCCTAAATCTACAAAGTGTAGCTTGCCCTTTATCAATTGTTGTGTATTATTGGAATGAGTACGTTTTGATATGAATTGCAATGCTTTCTCAACCTTTGATCTAGGTGTAGCCATATATGGTAAAGCCGATTTCAATTGCATGAATACAAAGGGTGAGGTAAACGCTACTACTCCTACAAAAGAGCATCCAATCACTCCCAAAGCTACTTGCTGATTGTGTGTACGTTGTTGATTTGTTTGTTGAACTTTCTCCATTGAACCGCTAGAGAAAGTGATGTAAGTTCTGTTCTAACTATTATCAACTATACTGAAGGATGTATGTATACTGTTCTATTATACACAAAGCCTCTGATGATATAACACAACTAATGAGGTACCATATCAGATGATCAGATTATGGTTAGGTGCATGCACTTAATTATCGTGCCTATTAGATAACTGCGATATAATACAGAAACAATTGCAGTGACTAATGATATATAATACAAACCCAATAGCCAACAAGCTTATCCAGCTGCTACCTATTACAATAGAAGATATCCCTCGAGATCCCTCGACTTCTTCTCTCTTTTCGGCGGGCGTCTCGCCTGCCCGCTATATAAAGCCACACATGCTCACGGAAAAAACACTCAACCAACCGACCACAAAGTTGTCTGTCAATCTCTTCGACGGAAAGACGAACGATGCCGACAACAAAACGAAATAAGAAGAAGTCTAGTGGTGAGTTTTATTGGAGTACTGTGGTAGTATTATTATTCAGCGGCGCGGTTATTTATTATTAGCGGCGGTAGATGAGGTATTATATTTTTGATATTCTTTTCAAACTTGAAGTGGGTAGATAGAATATGAAGTATTGCTACTGAAGAAAATGATATCGATATGATGGTGCATGCACCCATATTATCATGGGGTGCGGTGTAGGGTTGGTTGATATGCTAGGCTGTGATGATATCATATGAGGTCTTCTTAGGTGGCTGAAGTTAGAGCTATTTGATGCACTATGATTTGATGTGTTATTTTAAATGTGGTGGTTTCCTATATATTGCACAAAATATTCTTTTCCCCAACAAGTTATATCAATGCTCATACTCGTATTCTATTATTATCTCCATACTATATACCAATACCCTCAAACAAACAAAAATAAATATATAACAGCAGATGATGCAACACCAAATCCTTTACTTGCTGGGGAAGAGGCCTTGTTGGATGCTGGGGAAGAAGCAGCTGCAACTGCAATGGAAGCGTAAGTTTGTGCTGTTTTATGAGTATTTATCCAAGTTGATGATATTAGTAACATTTAAGTGTTTGTTGTTTATTTGCGTGTTGTACATTTTGCTCACATTATGTGTTCATTCTATCTCAACCCTTCTCAAATTAATAATCGGTTTGGTGCAAATGCAACATTGATTAACAATTATAAACAATACAGAGCTGTAGCAGCTGAGGCAGCCGAATCTGCAATTGGAAATGTTCTAGATGATGTAGGTGTGGATGTATTGTCCAATCACGAGGGGGAAGATACTAATGATGTAGAAATGGCTCAAGCGGCAGGAAAGTCTGTGTTAGTAGTGTTATTCTGTCATGTGAATTCAGGTGTTCAATAAAGGTCTCAGTTTATTTGGGCGCTTTGTCTGTTTATAGTTTACCTTATTTGATTGCGTTTAAAAACTGTACTAACAGAAGTTCTATCTCCTCTCTTTTTCATAAATCGTGATAACGCGCATCTTTCAGCATTTGCCGCCGCAGCTGTGCAAGCTGCAGATGGGATGGCGGTTGTAGTTGATCAGGCGGTAAGTTAATATCTTTCTTTACTTTTATTGGGTGTATGGAATGGTTGTGGATTGGTTGGTTATATGCACACATCATGTGCTCATGATTCTCTCTATATATTATAATTATAAATATAGCTCCTCGCAACTGCTGCCGCAGCGGCAGCAAGTCAAGTGGCCGAAGTCTTAACCGCCGATCAACAGACTACTGCAGATAATAATAATCTTCCGCCTCCTCTTCCAAATGCACCAGTTGTACATTCTGATGACGCCGACCACAATTACAAACTTCCAAGTCACGTGGACCCAAATGTGCGCCAAGAACGGCGTCGTGTTGGTAGACCTACCACTAAGGTACGTCATTCCCCCACCATGTCGGACGAGGCACGCAAAGAGTACAATGCACATCGTCGTGAGCTATATCGTAAACAGGGAGAAGCTACTCGTAAACGCCGTAGGGAACGTGAACGTGAACGGTATCATTCACTCGAAGGAGATGAAAAGAAGAGGCGCAATGAACATCGTGCTAAATTGGAAAGGGAGAGGTATCAGAAGCTTAGTAAGGAAGATTTGGAGAAGCGGAATGAGAAACGTAGGAAAAAGGCCGAACAACGGAAATTAAAGCAATCAAAAGAAAGAGGTTTGGAAGTGGAAAGTGTACCAACAATCCCTCCTCCTCCTGCTGCTGAAGAAACTACTATTGTTCCTAGCCTCCCAGATGTGGGTATGAATGATCCTAATAATGATGCCGATGCTTCTGCAGAGGTTGCTGATCAAGTCATTGCGGGGATTGAGGCTGATGGGGGAGTTGTGGCCGAGGAGGCGGCTGCTACTGTACACATTTAAACAGTGATTCTGTGGAGACCTGGAGAGAAGGGCGGTGTATTTATCCGCCAATTAAGTGTTAGGCTACTAACTGTAAAAGCATGTAGAATGAAGATTGCTTTTATTCCTTGCCTCTATCTGACTTGAACCACATCCTCTCCGCCAAACTTCAAGCGAACCCCACCAAACTTCAAGCGAACCCCACCTTTATCTGTATTGAAGTTTGGAGATTACTTATTGCAAGTCGTATCTTGCCTGGTCATTTTGTCGTTTGACAGTTGAACCTACCTTCTTAAGAAGTTCTTAGATTGCACTGCCCCAATTTTTAATTCTACGAGGGGACCACAACTCCGAGTAATCTCTAGGAAACTGGGTTGTGCATTTACTCTCCTATCGAAGTACACACCAATGTAAACAAATTGTTGTATATATGACAATGGTTAACACAGATGATCGACGACAAAAGCAAGTAAGTATCTTTTGTAATTTGCAATTTGCAACGCGCATTGCAATTGCAATGAAAAACTAACAAACGTGTGTCCACCTTCTCACCTCCAATATGTTATGTCAGTTCCCAGCAGTATTATATAAAAGTAAGTTTTATGTTGTCATATGCAGATATATATCGATATAATAATTCACTGACATATCTCTCTCCTTTGAAAACAGTGCTAGAGGATTCTTCTACACAGCCAAACGAATATCGTTATATATCATGGGTCAATAGAGGTCGTAGTTTCCAAATCAACAATCGTGAACTATTTGAAAAATTATTAATGCCTTTATACTTCAAGGCTACAAAGTTAAGATCATTCCAACGACAACTTAACCTGTGGGGCTTCGAAAGGACGCAGATGGCAAGTGGAGATTCGTCATCATCTTTCTATTCTCATCACCAATTTATTCGAGGACAACCAGAGAATCTGAGGCATATCCTTCGAGTGAAGATTAAGGGCAGTATTGGTAAAACAGATGTTAATAAGGGAGATATGGTGGGGGATAATACTGGTGATCATGCCGATGGAGGAGAAGGAGAAGAAGGCACGGATACCGAGATGGAAATCTCCTCATCAATAAATGAAAGTAGTGGTATTACTACCCGTAGGATTACATTAAGCGAGGACAATGATACCAAGAAGGAAAAGAAGCTCACCATGCCTCGACGTCGTGCAAGTTTGTTAGGGCCGCCATCTCCGAGTACACTCCGCAAGAGTTTAGGATACCCTACTACTACTACTATGAAACGTGCCAATAATATGTACACAAGACGTGCTTCTGATCCTACCCCCTACTATCACACACAACAAACACAATACAATGATATGAAGAACTTTATGGAGTCCACAACAACGGATATGCTACCAGCTGCTAATGTCGATGAGTTTGCTTCTCTTTTACAGAGCAATACTCATCCATTAGATGTACCCTCAGCCTCAATACCAACAAACCAATCGGAGGATCAGGGGATGATGAACTTCAACTTTCATCCCGTATCGTTTGATCAAGTTCAAGCTAATACTTCTGCTGCTACTCTTCCACTATCGAATGGGGCTCCCCTGTCTAAAGCCACGTGTATATCCGAAGCCTTAGCAGATGTGAATGTGGAATCAATTCTACCCATTTCCATTAAGGATTTCAAACCATTACCATTTGAAAGTATGACGAATGAGGAAGAGTCGTCTAGGGATTTAGCTGGCAATGTAAACGAAGAGAAGATCAAGAGTGAAGAAGTAGATGATGATGATGATGATGATGATGATGATGATGATGATGATGATGATGATGAGTTTGGTATGTTTATAGACAAGTCTATCCATAAGGTGCAGACGTTCTAGGAGAAGGATTCAGATTAAATGATGATATGGTGATATGATATAATAGTCTAGGTGGAGAAACATTTAAGTACTGCCTTTAATAAGTACATATATGCAAGTAAGAAGGATTGGTTTCAGAAGGAAAAGGAAGAGTAAGAAAGATAAGAGATATAGGTTGTAAATTAGCTCATAAGGATTGGCCAGAAATCTAATTCAATTCTCTCTATTATGTACATGATGCTCTACCTAATTGCTCTACCTAATTGCTCTACCTATCCTAATGCTTTACTTGCTCTAAACTTGCCTTTAACCACTTCTCACTGTTGTCCTTAAACATGTTCTCTATCTTAGCTCTCCTGGCTGCTTTGTCCTCTTGACCACTCTTATCAGCAAAGGAAGATACTGGTGATGCAAACTTTGCATTTACTTCCTCTAACCTCATCTTTCTCTCATATTTGGATAGACTCTTATCTCTCATTATGAGTTGCAGTTCCATTCTACGCTCCTCCTCAGATGTTGGTGACTTGTTTGACATGAAAGATTTGAACTTGGACTTGAGACTGAGACTAGTTTTCTTTTGTTCACAAGTCGTCTTGGAGGTAGCCTTACCCTGATGAGGAGATAGATGTGGAACTGATGGTGGTTCTTTGTCACTTGATGAAGTAGGGATCAAGTTTTCAATACTACCGTTAAACTCATCGTCAGACGATGGAGTAGTTGCATTCGTATGCGGTGAGTCTAGCCGAAATGATGAACTGTTTTTGGTATGTTCTTGTTGATACCCAGAGAGCCTTAGCTGCAAATCACCACCCAATGTCTGTGAGTTTCGACTCTGTAGATATAACTTGGCTTCCTTCTTCTTCTGCTTTCTAAGATTCTTATGTTTATTAGCAGTCTGACGATATGAAGCCCGTCGTTTCTCAAAGCTATCTTCTGAGTCGGATTCCGAGTCCAAGTCAAGTGAAAGATCACCAATCTCAACGGGAGGACTACTAACTTTCTCCCTGTTAGAAGACGAAGATGTATCCTTCTCAAATCGTGACATACGATGTCGAATGTCAAAGGTGGTGATTGACTCTTCTCTAGCATTCCTGGTGACATTCAATACCTTGATATTCTTTGGTAGAAGATGATCGGTAGTATCCTCCTTCTTTGGAGGACTTTCTATTGTTGTAGACTTGATGTTGGTAGACATGTGCGGTGACTTCATTTGACTCATCTTCATTTTAGCACTTGATCTATGCTTCTTGGACTTTGACGATGGCTCCACTATCAATGCAGCAGTACGTCTAGCTTCCTCTTTGAGATATCGGCTGTGCTCGAGACTGCTACTCGGGGCAAAGCGACCACAAGTAAGATCAAACCGAGATGATGATGAAGTGGGAGGTACTACTTTCTTCTTAGCTTGTTTTGAAGGAGAGACGACAGAGCTATGTGTTGTTGACTTTCTATGTCTATGTGTGGTTGAGGACGACAAACGAGTAGAAAGTTGTTGCTTCTTCGGTTCTTCTACTTCTACTCTTTCACCATTGAGAGTTTGGAAGAAGTGTACTAAGCATCCACCCAGCTTGGTTGCAACTTTGATACCACATATTTTCATTTCCATTAGAACAAGCTAGAGATATGGATAGAAATAGGAAGAGTATCGATGTCGATATGGATAGAGTTGAGAAGATGTTATGATAAAACTCACCTCTTTCATGACCAACACTATCTTTCTCATCAATCATATCACATACATACTCTATCATTATATCGGCATCTTCTACATCCTCATCATTGGATGGATCAATATTAAGAACGTTCCTTATCAATTGACAAAGACTGTCTTTCTCGGATTTGCATAGCTCACGAGGCGATGAAAGTTGCTTGTCCGCTGTGGTGATTGTCATACTGGAAATTCTAGTATAATTTATGAGATGATTGAATCAGCAGTTTAATGATACATAGTATTGACGGTTCATTTGAGGCGATGTTTATGTGCGTTTTGATGTGGTTGCCTGCCAGTAATAATATATCTTGCATCTTAATCTTGGTATGCATGCCTAGATAGAGAAACAACTGCCCATACTGCCCTTTACAATTTATCGGTATCCTTTCTTATCTATCATCATCAATTTCAATTAACATCCGCCATCAACTATACAACTTTTATGTGACAATACCCACTGCTTCTATCAGAAAATGAAAGCGAATTATGAGATATGTTTATCTGGTAATAGGTGTATTCTTGTTCCATACAGTAAGTTTTGAGGTATCAACTTTTGTTTGGTATCTTTAGATACATACTGATATTATATCATCATCTCCCCATCTCTCTCCTCTCAAGGACCAGAACATTTACCAAACTACCATAAATGGATGCAAGATTCAGATCTATTAGAAGCAACTGCGTCGGAACCATTATCAATGGAAGAAGAGATCAAAATGCAATGTGAATGGCGAGATGATGAGAAGAAGTGGTATGTGATGTGTGTGGGGATTATTGTTCTTTGTATTGCAATTAAACTCTTATCTTGTGTTCAGTACATTCATTATATTAGCAAGAGATTTGATAGATAGTAGTGATGTAGATAGTATTCAGCCACCGCCATGCAACAAAGACGAAGTATCTGATAATGAGAAGAAGATATATCCAACACTTATAGAAAATACATTAAATGCAATGATTGGCGATATAAATCTATTCTTATCAGAAGAAGAAGTAGACGATGACTCTAATAATGATGATTTAAGCAACACCGACATACAACAACAAGAGCAAACTGATCAATCAAATGAACTTTTAACACAAGCGGAGCTCGATATAATGATTGCAGAACCATCACATCGGCACAAGAATTTGGGCGTCGAATTGGTATTAACAATGATGCATTATGGAGCATCACATTTAGGTATCAAACGATATTTTGTCAAGATTGATGAGAAGAATCAATCATCATTAAGATTATTCAAGGAGAAGTTAGGATATGTTGAATATGCATATGTAGCATGCTTCAATCAATATGAGTTGGAAGTAAGATGTGAAACTTCAAGACAAATGATAGAGTTGATTGAAAGAAGATGGAAAGAGAGTGTGAAAGGGCAAGTAGAGGAAAATGCAACCTCATCCAGACTATATGACGTGTACAATTGCCCATTGGATTCTTCTTAACATGAGTTATAATAAAAGTAAGGCTTAAAGACAAGGAGAGGACAGGCTTACTTTTTTATACAAGGACAAATACATTTTTTCCTACACAATACAATCTTTTGTCCTAAATGCTGTCTCTCTCTTGTTGTACTCTCTTGAACCAAAGTGTCCTTTAGAGTCCATGCGGTGCTATCACAAAACTTCTTTTCTCTATACAATATATGTTTCCTTTACATCTGTACAATCATAGCTTTCAATTTCATCTATACATACTACTTTTTCATAAACTTATTGTTCTCTTTACAATTTGTAGCATTCACAAAACTCTGATATCACATGTACAGTTATTATTACTACTTGCCAATCTTTACATGTCTATACACAGAACAGTAGCGTGAAGAAAGAGTTTTGTCAAAATTGTCAATCAATAGACTCCTATCTGCTACCGTTCTTTTGTACAGATGTTACAAGCTCATCATCATGAAAGGGTGACATGAATGATTGCAATGCACTTTTGGAAATGTCTATAACTCTTGGTAGAAGTGATGTATCTTCTCCTTTATTATCAATGTTTCTAGGAGAACCAAGAGCTAGCTCACTTGATGTAGCCGATGCTATTAGTCGAAGATGCTCTTTCTCGAGTAGTTGCAATTCTGTTCTATATTGTCCTCGTAATTTTATAACCTCTGCTTCTGATTTAGATATATTAGCAGCTTCTATATCAAGTTGTGTAAGCTCTTTTTTGAGTTGTTCATTCCGATGTTTAAGCTCCCGGCGTTGGAGTAGCAACTTCTTTTCTAGCTTTGATTGCTCCTTTCTCATTGCAATAATTTCATCTGTATATTGTTGAGTTAGTGATAATTGAGCACTTAGCTGTTTCGTTTCATAATCATTTCTCTGTTCTGCCTTTTGTAGTTTATGACGTTGTTGAGATATTATAAAGTTGTCTATGCTCCTTTTATGTGGTGATAAGGGCTGAATGTTCTCGTCTGTGTAACTATCAGAAGAGTTTATACCTGCAATCTCGACAATGGTCGGTAATCTAGGATGCTCGCCGCCATCACCTCCGTCTATTGTTGCAATCAAATCATCGTTGATTGCTGTAGGTATATCGTCGACATTGCATAATTCTCCTCGGCCACTGAGTTGTATCTCCACTCCATCATCACTGACCTCCGCCTCTCTGGAAGTAAGCACCATGTTGCCAAATACTGGCATATTGGATAAGTCAAATATTGGATAAGTGGTAGTTGTGGTGTTGTGATACGTACCTGGAGATGATTGTCGGATGGAAAGTTGACTTATGACCGGTCGATACGTAGACCACAAAATTTAACGGAACCGACCTTCTATATTACGTTTGTTTGTGTTATCTACTTATGTTGTCTTCCTCTCTCTCCTCTAGAGAGAGCCTGCAAACAATAGCCACCCCAAGGCTATTCCGATATGCAACTATTGCTTAAATCTCTGGTTGATATAGTTGTGATTTTCATCGCCGTCGGTGGCGCCGAAGTAGTCTAGAGGTACTTATCAAAGACCTACCTATATTCTGCGGTTTCGTGAGATTGGTTAGGATTGATTGCAAATTATGATATACGTCTTGGAGTTATTTCTATTTCTGTTATGCTGTTGGCCTAGTAACGGTATTAGTGCTATTGATGCATTCGTATTGCAAAGGAAAAGAGACTTTCCACAAATAAAGGTTAGAAGATACAGCTTGATAGATATTACTTATAGTAGAAGAAATAGATACAATACTCGATATTACAATACATTATTGCAATCAACAGTGCAACCACGATGGTGGAGTAAACGCGATATAAGTGAACTACCTTTCGATTCTTCACTGAGAGTATTAGAAGCATATCATAGAATACATGGTGATCTAGTAATCCCAGGATCTTTCATAGTACCATCAACAAATGAATATCCAAAAGAATGGCATGGAGTGAAGCTTGCAAAACATATTTATACAATGAGATGGTGGCAACGGCATATATCGCAAAATAAAGATCGAGTTAGTCAACTAAACAAACTTTCATTTGTATGGGAACGGTTACAACCACGTTGGAACTTATTTGTAGAAGCTTTAGGGATATATCGCAATCTATATGGTGATGTAATGGTACCTGCAACATTTACAGTACCGAGAAGAAATGATTGGCCAAAGGCTTGTTGGGATCTGCCATTGGGTGGCATTGTACAACGAGTGCGTTTACGACATGATTATTTGATAGGTGATAATGCAATTGAGAGGAAACAACAATTAGATCGATTGGGCTTTGTCTATGATGTTTCGGAGTACAAGTTTCAAAAGTTTCTCAAAGCCTTGAAATGGTTTAATAGATTGGATAGAGAGAACTCTACATCATCGCATTTGAATAGTGCTATTCGTGTCCCATCCAAGTTTGTAGTTCCTGATAATGATGAGATGTGGCCATCTGATTTATGGAACTACCAGCTCGGTGCAAAGTGCATGGCTGTTAGACAAAAGAAGTTATATGTAAAGAGTCATCCTGAGAGGAAACAAGCTCTTGAAGATATAGGATTTAGATTGAAAAGTGGAAATGCTTCTTTTGGTTGGTTGGACGTTGTGCATGGTGCAGCAATATACTCGCAGATGCACGGACGGGAATTGAATGTTCCCTTCTCTTTTGTGGTGCCGGCTCCGCCGACTGAGAACCCAGAAGCCTCTTGCCTCGATGCATGGCCTTGGCCAGAGAGACTTTGGGGGTTAAAGCTGGGCCAAAGACTAAAAGATATTCGATTGAAAGGCGCTTACCTTAAAGGTAAAGACGCCGATTTAAGGAGAGCTCAGCTTGACAACTTGGGATTTTTGTGGAAACCTCCTAGAGGTAGGCGGCGGAGAGGGATCGCATCAGAAGATGTTGTGGAAGAGGATGACGATATCATATGTACTGTTATTGATAGTGATATCTAATTTAATTAAATGCTCTATCCTAGTAGGGTTGATATCCAACCAATAACTCAACTTCCCAATCTACGTGCTCATTCATATATTGAAGATAGTAAGGATCCAACTCTGTTGTGCCCACACCTAATGGTTTTGCTTTAAAGAACCCTTCTCCGTCGCTAATCCAACCAGCAGTGGGATTTGGTATCAAGGATGTTTGATCACGAATCTTCTCAAGTAGCCCGGCAATACCTGGAAATGGTAGTGATGTATCACTAGTATGTCCGTCCCATATCAAATCTTCATATCGCATGTGTATAAAGTCTACCACACCTTCAAAGTTTGCAACAGATAAAAAGTTCCGTATCTTATCAGCTCGTAGGCTGAGAATACTTGCATATGAATCTCCAGCAAGAAAGCCACTTGATGGGGGGTGCAGTTCATACAGTGGAAATGTATCAGACGTCGGGTCTCGCTTTGTCATACATGGTATAATCTCATTAAAAGAGAAACCATAAGAGCAGTTTGCATGGCTCGTATTTGTCAGTGCCAGGTCAAGATTAGACCTCTTTCTTTCCCATGGTGATGTGATGAAGTCACTCCACTCCATCTCTTTGTGACTCGGGGCGTTGATTGGTTGTTGACGCATTAATTCAACCCAATCGAACGGATTTAAGAATGTTGAAATGACTAGAGTTTGTGGAATCGATTCGTCGTTGGGGTCCTTTTGGAAGAACTTTCCAGGTCTATTCTGCAATCCATATTTCACTTGAGTAGTCGGAAAACAACGTGCCAATCTATCCACGAGCCATTCTGCTCCACTGTGTCTCTCACCAAGGATGACAATCTCTTCGATCCGTGGTTTTGGCAACGACCTCATTTGATACCCAACCAATCGCTCAGCAGCCCAGTCTGCATTATCGTTGATGTATTGTATGTATTCCGGATCGTGTCTTATTTCATCAATCGTCGGAAAGCACATTTGGCTCAAGTCTGAGCATCCAATTGGATCTGCCCAAAACTCATTGACAGTTTCAGATGGTTCTCTCCAGCCAGATGACTCATCTGGATGCAAACCTGTCCGAGCTTGAATCTCATCCAAAAGTCCAACAATGCCCGGAAGAGAAGAGGTTTGATCTAAACCTTCAGTACGGACGTAGTTGTCAAAATTACTGTATGGTTCAACCAAGTCCTCGTATTGAAATTGAATAACCAGCTTCACCCCGTCATGCTTTGCAGATTCCTTAATGGCGGTACGGATTTCTTCTGCTCGAAAGTCAAGAATTGTCATGTCGTGATATAAAGTCGTTTCTATATACTCCATCCATTTCAATTCATCTCTTGCATGATTGTTTGGTATATACTTGGGATTGTGTGCATCCACTCTCATCATTTCGATCCAATCATATACATTTATGAATATAGATAGTACGAGGATATGATTTGACTTTGGTGTAACATCACTTTTGTCAGAAGTTGGGTCATATATCTTCAAACCTCTTTGCTTTGGGCTGTCAGCAGTATCTCTTGGAAAGGCAGTTATGACATTCATATCTGGATACAGTTTCTTCAATCTATCGACTATCCATTCAGAGAAGGTTGGATGAATTGAATCAAGTGCAAGCACAACAATTGTATCTATCCCTGAATAATTGTTGTATTCTATTGCTGTCTCATGATGATTGTCTTCAACATTATCAACTGGTGTGGGAGTATCTTCCTCCAGCTCATAATACTGGCTTGGATCTTGTCGATGTCGAGAAAACAGCTGAGAATGAAAGTCATCGTCATCATCTACTGGACTGCCTAACATATCACTCCAATAATAATCATCTCCATCATCAATTATCCGTATCCGCTCTTCGAAGTCGTCTCTTCCTAATGGATCGTTCTCACTTATGCCATAATCATATGACATATTATCTATATGTTTCTCCAAGTTGCCATTTGTAAATATCCATGCAAGTAGAAGAAATAAAGCTGATATAAAGAGTAACTTCTTCCACCTACTAGAAAGTAGTTGTGATGTTTCTCCTCCAGCATTACCCGATCCATCGGTATATCTATAATTGTCTATATCCCAACAACAACTGCATATACCGTTACTTCTATTAAAGTCAACATCATCATAATGCAAAGATCTCTTCTTTTGATTATGTAGCTTCATTTTGCTTGGGGTGAGAGCTGCAGATTCATTTCCCTCGTCATCGTCATTAACATAATTGTTGTTGTCGGCAAATCGTATCTTTTGTGGTGTGAGATTCTCTGCTCTCCATGTGTCTCTTCGAGCGAATGTTCGAGGATTAGTCATTCCATTGCTGTCAGTAGGTGCTACAGCCGTATACTCGAAAGAATGTGGATGACGACTTAATCTCCAAATGGCATTCCGAATAGCAACAATTGGACTTCTCCATCCCCAGCCAATATTACTTTTGGATGGTGATCCTATCTGATCATGTAAATTGATTTCACCAACTCTATTCTCCAATTGTTCGCCACCACCGGCATTATGTATATTTTTCATTGCATTACTAACAACTTTCTTAGAAGATAGTGGAGCCAATTCTACATCACAGTATCCTTCATCGTCTACTTCTTCTTCTTGCTGTTGATCATGCCCGTCATCATTATTATTCCGTGGTGGAGTAGCACTACCATTGTCTATACCATTCTGCCGTCTCCATAACTCTCTACCTTTCCTCCATTGTATTATCCTTTCTTCCATTGCCTTTCGTTCTTCTATACTACACACACTTTTTTCGTCTTCTAAACTTTCTATCGATGCATCATCAACAAATGATGCATCGGACAGTACATCAAATGATGTAGATTGTAATCCACTGTTGTATACTGCATCGAAGAAGTTTTCATCGGATGAGAATTGTCGTTTATGTGTTGCTTTTGTAGCATTAGATTTGATTGACTCGGCTGATGGTGAGGTGAAGAAGTTATCACCCTTGTACTGTTGTTGTTGTGATTTGGATGAGCCTGATGATTCTTCAATCCATGATGTATGAAATGACATACCTGCTGCATTAGACATTGTTGGAGGTGGAGAACTGAATAAATTGCTCTCTTCTTCCTGTGGCTGAGTGTGCTGTGATAATATCCTATCCTCTTGGTCATTGTCATCAGACTCTTCAGCTTCGTCTCCATCATTATCAACCGAATCCTGTGTAAAACTTATATTCACACCCTGTAATTCAGCAGCACCTCTACTACCATCTTTCCCTGTATTGCCACCACTCTCTTCTTCTTCATCATCATCATCACTAAATGAAAAAGTATGATTCCTATAATTCGACGGAGTGATAACTGGCGTTGCCTCGGATGCTGCACTACCACAAGCTGAACTAGCCTCACTATGTATGGAATTCATAGAATGGGATGATCTATGTAACATAACTCGTGGTGGGGATGTATTTTTCGTTGTATTATTATTAGTTGGAGAAAGTGGATGTGTGGGTGGTAGTTTCTTATCACTTCGGATGTTTCTAATAGAAGTATGTTTTGATGTATTCGACCATGGTGTTGAGGGTTGTATAACTAGATTGTTCTTTTTAACTTTTGGCGTATTTGTTGTATTCTTCTTTCTCTTCTTCTTCTTGGTTGTTGACTTGGTATTGTTGTTGCTTTGTGACTTCTTTTGATGTTCATCTGGACTATATCTCAATGGAGATATACCAGCCACATCTCTAACAACATTAACTTCACCAATTGCAGGTGTTTTTGGTGTCCAGTTGCCGTTAAGATTGTTTGGCGGTGGTGAGAATAAACTGCTTGTTATGTTGCTAACACCATCTGTACTGTCTGAGTTTATGGATATGTTGACTGACTTATCATTTGGTGATGTCATCATCGTATCTTCAGGGGGGCTAAAAGTAACACCGTCGTTATCATTTGCAGCATATGTAGAACTATTAGTACGAGTGCGAGCCTTTGGAGAATTAGACGGTGATCTAAAGATATCGGATAAATTATCTTGAACATTATCAATATCATCATCATTAGTACCAACACTTGAGTTATTTGCAGATTCAAAGGATTCTACTGCTCTTGTAAATTTGATAGGTTGACTTAGCACTAATTCCTCGTTACTAGTAGTAGTATCATGGGATAAAGGGAGAGCATATGACGATACAAACCCGGCGGTTTCATAGTTATGCTGTTCTAATGATTCTTCCAGATTTGCAAGTATATCTTCCTCGTTCATTTTGTTGGTCATTTTGCAATTCACTGATCTTCTTACCTCCAAAGATTGCTCAAATACTAGACCGACCCGTCATCAGCCGTCACCTGATCTAATAACAATACTGGCGGTATACGAATGTGAACTAGTATGAGCGGTGCCGTCAACAACTATTGAAATAGCTGTACGATATCGACATCAATTGTCAAACTTTCTAAAATGAAAAATGAACTTCTCCGAGAATAAGGTTTGTCTAAATCAAAATGGCGTGTAGATTGAAATAGTACATTATATAGTTGATCGAGATGACGGCTAAGATGACAGCTAGCTATATAATGATTATATGATTGGTTTAGATGACGGCCGTGTATATATTTTCTATTGGTGTGCAGAAGACGGGCTCATCAACTCATTTTTATTTCCTTTCTATTTTAATATAGTTATCTTTATCAGCAGCTCTTAATTCTCTTTTGGTTGTATTTCGACCGCGGCACTGCGAAAGTAATAGTCTAATATCAATCGTTTGTTACATATTTCTTTTATTGGGTACGCACGATATCAACACCGTAACTCTACAAAGGCAAAGGACACATCAAAATGAGTTTATTGCAACCAAAATATCTCGTGTTAATACTACTAGTAGTACAGAATACATGCCTTGTCCTGCTAATGAGATACAGTCGGACACGTCCAGGTACAATGTATCTAGGATCGACGGCGGTATGTTGTGATGAGGCAATGAAGTTAATTACATGTCTTGGTATATTAGCATTTACATATCTCAACAAGAGGAGAAAAGATGATGGTAGTGGTAGTTATACTCAGTTAAACAGTAGTAATACAAATGATGATGATATAGAATCAGATATTGTTGATAAAGAAGAATATGATAAAAATGATAGAGATATAGAGATAAAGAAACAACATGAATCATTTGTTGATTATCTCAAGAATGAATTGCAATTCGATTTTAGAATGGCTGGTTTGGCCGGTCTCTACACTGTGCAAAAGAATCTGTTGTATGTTGCCGTTTCGAACCTAGATGCGGCAGTGTTTCAAGTGACATATCAAGCCAAGATACTAACAACTGCTCTATTCTCGGTACTTTTATTAAAGAGACGATTGAGTTATCAAAAGATGATTGGTCTATTCATATTGTTCATTGGGGTAGCAATAGTACAGCTTGATAAAGTGGAAGCAAATGCAAGTAAATCTCATCAAGAACAACATAGAATGATTGGTGTGTTAGCAGTCCTCGGAGCTTGTTGTACGTCAGGCTTTGGGGGTGTCTACTTTGAACTTGTACTTAAACCTCAAGCAACATCCAACCCTCGTCCTCCACCATCAGTATGGGCAAAAAATGTTCAATTATCAATGTTTGCCTTCATTATAGCATTCATTACAGCATTTCTCAAAGATGGACATGCTATAATGACTGAAGGGTTCTTCCAGGGCTACTCGCCATTAGTTGTATTAGTCATTACATTTGAGGCAATGGGAGGCCTGGTTGTAGCGGTGGTAATCAAGTATGCAGATAATATATTGAAGAGCTTTGCCACAGCAGTATCAATTGTAACATCAACAATTGTTAGTGCCTATGTGTTTGATTTCCATGTTAGTCAATTGTTCATTACGGGTTGTGGACTTGTCTTCCTAGCAATCGGCATGTATTCTCGAAAAGAAGAAGCTGAGTCTAAGACTGCCACCTCACCCAGTAAGAAACAACCGCTACCTCAACAGATGTCTGATATTGCAATGGTGAGTGGCGGAGGAGGAGCGGAAGGGACTCTTAGCAGTCGAAAAGTGAATATTGTATGAAATAAGAAGTGTGTACATAAAATCGATAGAGTAGAGATGTCAACAGTCTTAATTATGTCGTCTCTTCTTAACCTACTCTTAAACTTAATAACTCAAGCTCTTGGACTTGCCTTCTGACTCTCGCTTTGCCTCGGCTTCTTTTTTGGCCTTAAACCTTGCCAACATATCTGCATCATCATCGTCGTCATCAGAAGAATCAGATTGAGCTAAATGTGCCAACTTCGATTTGGGCAGTATCTTTTTCTTCTCTATAGGTGTCTTTTGTTTATTCTCTTGCTTGACTGTTACATCGTCATCAACGTCATCACCATCACTCTCATCACTATCACTACCAAAAGCCTCTCTCATTTTGGCATCGAGTACTGGTTTAGCAGGTTTCTTGTCCTCTACATCATTATTTGCAGGTGAAGTAGATGTATCGACTGCAGGTACTTTTTTGTCGTCTGTCTCGTCATCATCCACAGAAGCGTCAAGCTTGAATTCTTCTGGCTTTATGCTACTTTGTTTGTCTTCTATTGACGAGTCTTCTTTCTCTGCAGGCATCTTCTTTGCAGGTGAAGGGGCAAGACTAGGACAAGCATCCACATCGATTTCTATAACTGGAGCCTTGGTTGAACTTGTTGAGCTTGTTGAGCTTGTCGGCGGTCGAACTGGAGACTTTTCGAACCTTTCTAATGCTGCGGTAGCCATCTTAGCAATCTCGTCATTATCCTTGCTCTTCTTTTTGCCACCACCTTTCTCCATAATTGCTTCATTCATAGACTCTTTCCTCTCTTGCATCCTATATATATCCTCGTCTATTGTACCTTCGGTCACCATCTTAATAACTGTAACTGGCTTCTTTTGGCCGATACGATGACAACGGTCTTCAGCCTGACGATCATTAAAAGGATTGAAATCTAAATCATGAAGGATACAGACATCTGCGGCTGTCAAGTTCAGACCCATTCCTCCGGCTCTAGTAGAGAGGAGAAAGATTGGAATCTTGTCATCTTTGTTGAATGTATCAATCAGATCCTGTCTACCTCTCACATCTGTCTGGCCATCAAGACGAAGAAACGTCAGAGATAGACTGTGCATCAAATGTTCTATGAGGTCAAGAATCTTGGTCCACTGGCTGAAGAGTAGGATACGATGTCCCTTACCAATCAACTCGGGTAACAACGATCGTAGTCGAACAAACTTGGGGCTACAAAACAGATCACTTTCCATGAGAGTGTACTTTTCAAGGTACTTTCTTCGGGCAGGACTCTCATCAATCATCGTCATCGCTGCCTCGTGGATTTCATAATCACTAAACTTATCTAGCTCATCACGAACGATTTGTAAAGTACAGCTAGCATCATTGCCAAAAAAGTGGTAACTGAGAGCTAACCTTGCCAAAGTGTCCTTCTCCTTTTCACTTTGGTAGCGCTTGCGCAGAAGTAAAGGGTGATTGGCAGCCTTTCTCAAGTTTGTAAAGAGATGCTGTTGAGCAGCGGCAGAGGTGGCACCAGCAGCCCTTTCGTTACGAGCCTTGATATGATCAGCGAGTATACTGTCGTAGGATGAGCGTGTTGAGTCGTCCATAGGCACAATATCAATCTTTCTATTCTTTGGTGGTAGTATTTGACCGAGCACATCATCCTTCTTCCTCCTGAGCACAAATGGGGCAAATAGCTGCTTCAACTTTCTATAAGCCGTTTCATCATCTCCAGCTCCGCCCTCTAATTGGACAAAGTACTCTAACATTCGTTCTCCGCCATCGTTATCGTCATCGTCTTCGGCATAACCCTTCTTGCGTTTTGTTTTTGTATCAAACAAGGGCATGAGAAAACAAAGAAGAGCCATCAACTCCTTGGGACTGTTTTGAACTGGTGTTCCCGTCAACAGTAGACGATGGCTTGTTTTGAACTTGTTCATGTTCTTATATCTTAAGCCTTTAGAATTCTTTAGTGTATGCCCCTCATCAACTACCAAGTAATCGAAGTCAAACTTCTTTAGAAACGTTCTGTCAAGCTTATTGCTGTCCGACGAAAAGTAACTGAATGTCGTCAGCACAACATCTAACGGAGCTCCTCCGTTGACAAACTTTTGCTCCTTGGGCGAATAAACCAAGTGGTTGTGCTCCATTTCTTGTCGTATCTCTTCCCTCTCTGTTTGGTTTCCATAATACTTGACAACAACCATATCAGGTGCAAACTTCTTGAACTCGTTCATCCAATTTGATAAAACAGAGGCTGGTACAGCAATCAAATGTGGTCGCCGAGCGTTAGATGAAGAAGGTTCCTCGTCATCTACATTAATTACAGCACTTTTTCGTTGATGATTTAGCCATGCTAGGAAAGCAATTGTTTGCACAGTCTCTGCAGTGATGTATTTGGAAACAAATGAGTGAGTAGAAGCACAATCATCCAATGATATGAAAAGATACACTAAGCTACTCACTTCCTAATCCCATCTCATCAGCCAATATGCCATTAACTACACCACCCTTCTTACCAGACTTGACTTTGCCGAACATACTACGGTTCAACAACGCCATCCAATTCACACCCAAGAGTTGATACTCTGCCAATTTGACATTGGGTAGGATTTCCTTCATTGTCTCGTCGGATATCCACATATCATCACCTTCTCCCACCTTGACAACACTAGCCCCGTGACCAAGGTTTAATGCCCCGTCATCCCCCAATATCAACCCCTTGATATTGCCACTTCCACTTTTATTATCCTTACTATTCGTAGTGCCACCACCACTACACCAACCACTCACAATTCTAACAATCTTGGCACTCAACTTATTCGCCTCTGTCAATACCTGTGTAGCAGTCTCTTGTCCTTCATCTACTACCTCATACACTTCCATCTCATCATCATCTTCTCCATCATTATCATCATCGGAATCCTTGAGTTCTTCAATATCATCTTTATATACTGGTGCTGCATTATCAAGTTGTTCCAATGAAGAAGAACCACCACCACGATTCTTACTCTTCTTCTTTTTGAGCTTTTTGAGTTTACGTCCTTCATCCTCCTGGCTCTCGTTCATGGCTTCTTTAACGGCATGAAATTCATCATCGCCCATGAAATCATCATCATTGAAGGAGGAAGTTTTACTATTTCGTGGCTTTCCGGGTGTATCATCTAAATCTGATAAATTGTCATTCATACCACCAGCTGATTTAGTTTTGACCCCAATCATATCTTCATCAGAATCTGAATCATCCAATATTGCACGCATTTGCTGTTTCTTATTACCACCCTTTTTGGCATGATTTAATACATTTTCATCCTCCTCTTCATCTTCCTTCTTCTCTTCCCCGTTATCATTATTAGAAAAGTATGGAGATTTCTTAGCCTTCTTCTTGGCAGGTTGCCGAGCATCGGGTGAACTACCATCTTCGACAGTAGTTGCATCTGAATCATCATCAGACAAGTCAATACTCTGATCCACTTTATTACCTTTCTTTTGCCCATAGTCTGGATCAGGTGCATATATATCATCTTCGTCACTTAAATCCTCATCACTTTTTAATGGTGATTCCTTCATATTCTTCTTTTTACCAGCGGCGGCGCGTTTCTTCCTTCCATTATTCTTTGGAGGCATGGGACTTTCTTCAATATCATCATTCTTCATATTAGTTGGTAATTGCTGCCATGTTGATTTGTTATTCGTACGTTTGGCTGCACGTGCTGATCGTGGTAATGCCGTCTTCTTCTTCTTACCCTTCTTCTTGGATTTACCACCACCACCAAAATCACTCTCGTCGGAATCTTCTTCCATATCCTCATCCCAATCGGCTGCATCTTCCTCACTATTAATAACCTCCTCTTCATCGTCATCATCTTCGACAATAAAGTTATCATCATCTTCTTCTTCTGAATAATCTTGAAAACTCTCTTCGGAACTACTACTGTCACAACCCCTTTTCTTCTTTTTCTTCTTACCCATATCAATCTTAGTTTGTTTCTTACCACCCTTTTTAGCGGCGGCAGAGGGTTTACCACGTCGGTTCTTTGCCCTGCGTGCTTCGGTTGCTGCCTCTTTTGATTTTTTAATATCTGAAGCTGATTTACTTGTTGTTAACCAACCATCTCCACCGCCACCTCTTATGTTTTTGGCTACATTGTTATTATTAGTAGAGCAGCTACTACTACTTGAGGCGGCGTATGATGCGAATGGATTATTATTCATGATATTTGATGAATGATATCTCTTTTTATTAAAAGAATATCTTTACCGCCAATTCAATTTATATACAACACTTTCTATATCAATTGAATACTTTTTACCCCAATATCGTTTTGAGTTTGAGTATGGTGTGCACCAACTGATTAATATTTGAGGTAAAAATATGAGTCGACTTTGTGTTGTAAAACACTTCGTATCGAAAAAACAATATTTTATTAAGCCCCACCCCTATATTATATTAATTGAATTATGTTCTCTATCAAACCGTCGGTTGGAGGAGAGCAGGGTATACCATCAAAGCAAAGTCAACAGCTCACTGCCTTCTTTGTATTACATATGTATTTTGCTCGTCATTTTTAGGTTGGCGATATTTGGCGATAAATATTCCACATGTAATCATCTCCTTACCCCGAATAAACACTTGAGTGAATGCCTCTGTTGCTATTATGAGCTATTATGTTGACGATGCTCCGTCTATATCAGTGTGGCGTTATCGGTAAACGAATATTGAGAACTAGTATTAATAAAGCTTTTAGTAGTAAAGGTAGTGGAGCATCGACGATTTACTTTCATATATCTCCGAGGTAAATCTCCTTCATAATATATTGATTGCAGATGTGCATATGCTGAATGTTGACCTATATCTATTATCTTTTGACTCTTTGTACATCATATACATATAAGCGGTGACTGGTGGACGGGAAAAGAGTTATTTGCAGCCAAACATTTGCAACCAGTTGAGTATTTATCTCTTATGTATACAATTGCAAAATCATACCTCTAATCTCTAATGTCTCTACTTTAATAGGATTATGTGAAGAGCATACCAATACCTTCTGATTTCGATCCACATCACTACTTTGGAGAAGAAGAGGATGACGATAATAATGTAGAGGATGGTGACATTGAGAAAGAGGAAAATATACATACCAAAGAGGCAACAAACACAATGCAACATCAACAACCAAAACCAAATCTAAGCTATGAAGAGAAGCAGCAATTACTATTTAAGATATATGATGAAGGAGAGATCCCTGTAGAGTTATTGACCAAAGGAGATGACTGTTGAAACTTGGTGATTGTATTTTACTTTATTGCATATGACATGAAGTATATATTAGTATAAGAATCATTATTCATTTAGATCAATACAACACATGCCAAATCTTCTCTACCACTTTGTATTAAACCTCTTCGCCATCTTGATGCAAATTGTGGTTCATCTTGTGCTACCTCTTTACACATTCGTTCAACAAACGGGCCATGTTCGGATGCATAGTTATGTGTAACTGCTACTGTCAACTCTAAGTTAAGCACAAGATGCGGCCATCCCGCTGGAACATACACAGTCTCACCAGCATTTTGTAATACCTCTACTGGTTTATACTCACTTGGCCAAGATGTTGATGTTACCTTGTTGTAGTAGTCACGAAACCATATTGAAGAAGGTATTTGCGGTTTGCCTTCCACCATACCAATCAACTCATATGGAGTATCTGGAGGAAATAGTAGCCATCGTTTCCTACCTTGTAACACAGTAACCCAAGCGTGTGTCCAGAGTGGATCAACATGCATGCCAGTGCCACTTCGTTCAGGCCCAATCAGTATCCATCTGTATGGAGGACGAGCAGTTTTAGAATCGTCATCCTCTTCCTCACTGTCGCCGTCATCACTAGTCATGGAATCTACCACATCAAATAAATCCGTACTAAAGCATTCTGGTACTGTATATTCATTCAGCAGAATGTTTGTCGGAGACGAATCGTCACCATACTCACTATCATAAATACCAAGTGGTGAATCATCGACCATACCTTCCGGAGTTGTAATATACTTTGCATATGTTTGGAGAGACATCATTTCACCGTGTGTATCAGAGAATCTGAATGATACCGTACCAAATCTTGATAGAAGATTTGCAAATGTCCATCCTTCTTCTCCTCCTCCGGTAAGTAGATCTGATTCATTCCCAATATCTATCCAGTCATCGCTGCAAGTTGATCTATTGTGATCGTCTTGGGCAAGCTGTTCTTTTGCTTTGCAATCTAATTGATTATGAGATGGCATAGCCAACCAGCCCTTTGTTGCACCTAGTATCTTCACTGGACGATTCTTTACTTCATACTCTTTACAAAACGTTGTAATCTTCCTTCTTCTATGATCATTCGTTGTTGTAATAGTATTTATATCTGCAATATTATTATAATCTACCAACTCACAAGCATCTTCGTATTCTATTATTTGTGCTTCCCTTTCTATTGAAGGAAGAGTGTTGAACTTTTGCTTTGCAGTATACCACCAACGGTTACTATTCATAACATCTATCTTGCCAACATTATCAATACTGCCGACATTGTACAGCCGTGATGATATGAATGGAAATTGACTTTCTCTTCTATATAAAGTAGAACTACATCCAATGTTCAGGGAACCTTCCAAAGGTGATTCAATATCTTCGCTATTCATACAGGGTGATATACGCTCACATCTCCATCCAGGTATATCACAACCATCAGTTAGTGGTGGTGGGTAGGATGATGAACATATGTTGTTATCATCATCCTTTTTTTCTTCATCTTTCAAACTAGATGACCATTGCAAAAGATGTGGTCGCTCCGACGCCTTGACTACATGTATTTCATATCTCTCTTCAGAATCAAGATAACGATCGTGAATGTATGCTGTTGCTGTCATACTCCTACTACAAGCCGCCGCCGCTCAAATCCATTCATTCTTCAATCATGATTACTGATTACTCAATGTCCTCAATGTTTCGTTTCGTCGCCAAAATACAACCGTCCCGTGACCACCAATTGAAAGAGTAATAAAAGCCTGGCATACGAGAGCGTGAGATATGAGTTCATTTGGCTCTTTTATCACCCTCCGTGATAGTTTGAGGTGTGTATAGTCCATATTAACTCGGTAGAGTGATTCATATTCATTATGATATGTTTGAAGAAAAAGAAAAAAATGCCAACCTCATAAATTTCTCTCTCAATCAGTGGTGGATGAGATAGGTATGCTACTACTCGAAATAGCGCTCCTACTGCTAATCTCATCGACTTTATCATCGGCTGAATCATTCGCTTATCTCTTTGGTCTATACATATTTGTAAAGATTGCTCGATCGTGGCTTAAAGGTAAGTATTTACCGTATAATAATATGATGTGTTACACACACACACAAAATCATTGGTCTGTGGCTGTGAATAAAGTGTATGATATAATTATAATATGGGGCAAATGATGAAAGAACTATTGATAGATACACTATAACCATGGTCGTTAATCATTCAGTCTTTAAAGTTCTCTGAGCCTCCTGTCAATTATATACCAAATCTCTTTATCTACTTTGTCATGCGTGGCCATTTTTATCTATACCATATACCTCACCTTTCCTCATACCCTCACCATTTCCTCATACCATTATATATATACATACAGGCTGTCTACCCGCTGCATTAGGCGGTGGTAGTGACGACGAGTACGAACTCAATATAGATACAAATCCCACACGAGCTCGGGCGGCTGCCAATTCATTTTTAGGTCCAGTCATTCGTTTAGTTGAATTGGACGATTGCACTTCTGCGGTCTTGGAGGGTGTAATGAATGATACTGAAGAAGAAACAACTAATAACAATAATCAGAAAGTAGAAAAAGAAGATCAAGATATCATCATGAATGAGAATAACGATATGAGCAAGCCACCATCAAACAATAATGGTAACAAACAAGAAGATAAATCCCCAGAAGACAAGCAAGAAGATGATATCTTCATGGAAATAGATGGTGACGACAATAATAATAATATGGACATTGACAATCCCAACCCCGACAACAATAATCCAACAAACGCAATAGAAGAACTAGTACAAAATTCCATACAATCCTATTCATTAGATTGTTATCCCTACACCTTCTCACCTCTGTTATTATTTACCAATGGTAATTACTTTGATAAGGGGTATAGTAATTATAATGCTGTGGCTGCATTCTTTGCACCTGCTTTACGTGGCTTGGGTGGTGAAAATGGTGAAGATAGTGCAAAGAAGAAGAAGAAGGGTGATGGCAAGTCTTCTTCGAATGGGGAGAATGAGAATGGTAGTGAAGAACAAGAAGATGGAACAAAGAAGAATGACGACGGGGATGAATCCAAGATTAGTAATGATATTGATGAAGCAATGGATGCCAATGAAGAAGAAGAAGAAGAGAAGGGTAAAGAATCAAAAGAGAACGACAACAAGAAAGATGATAATGATGAACAACATCTATACGAAGATGGGATAAACATGCTCCAGGGTGTAATCTACGATCGTAAAAATCTCACATACGACGAATTATACAATCACATAAACGCAACAAAATCACTCGTAACATGCTGCATCGATGCACACTTTACGGCATTCCAAATGATACGTAATGATACATTAATATATTATGACCCGTTATCACCACAATTGAAAATGTGTAGTGGAGGACATGCACAAAATGTGGCATTGTACTTGATGATGAAATGCGGGTATGGTGATAATGGACATATTATTGAGAATAAAAAGTATTATACGAATCCTACTAGTTCCCATTTGCAGCAGCGTGTGTAAGTTTTATTTTGTTTTGTTGGGGGTAATGTGTGTGTGTGTGGCTTGTGTGTGGCTTGTGTATCATATTATGTGATGTCGCCTCCCGTACTAACACATGTATCCCTGTTTTCTTCTTTTTCAAGTTGGAGTATGTGGAAGAAGATCAATAAGGTGACACTTGATAGCATTGGTGTTCGATGGACACGCGTACCTCTCGATTTGTCGACGTATCTATTTGTGAACAACAAGGCTTCGCCTCATACTATGAGCACACAGTTGACGGGGAATACATGTTACTTCCAAACATATCTGTAAGTTTCATATTTGATATGTGTAATCTCGTTCTTGTCCTGTTTAGATCTATCTCATCTTCTCCGATTGGCAACTAATCTTTTGTTTCTTTTACTTCTTAACCACCAGATTTGCACTAATGTGCAAGGTGGGTAAACCAAGACTCTCCCCCGACCAACGATCCGTGATACTGCAAGATCCCAAACTACTTGAACAGGCCACGATACGTATTGGTCAGTTCCTATTAACCTTCTTCGTTGATACCGAAACTCGTATCATCCGTCCATACACCAATAGTAACTTCATACTTGACTTCTATCGCTACCAAGCCTCGGAGTACTACATTGCCTTTACCAAGTATTTGCGCCACAAAAGAGTGAAAGTTCCTGATTATGATAAGCAATACGAAGGTATTAATATGTTCTACAGCTTCGTTAAGAATTTACATGGGTATGATAAGTTTAAATTGGAAGGAGCCATGTCGTCAACTCCTAATAGCAAGTCACTTCAACTTGTTTTGGCATCTGATGATGCATCACGGAAGTTAGGCCGAGGTGACTACTACAAATTCCGAGCTGGTAATCTCATGTTTGGTTGTAATGCTAATACCATGATGGATATTAGTAGCTTCTCGGAGTTCAACTCATGGAGGAAGAATCAACTATTGGCATTCTACGAGCGTATTCAAAGCAGGATTGGGAATTTAGTAGAGGAGATTGGTCAGGAAGGTCCCTCCAAGTATCGTGACTATTACTTCATGCCACAATTTGAAGTGGGACAACAAGAGCTTATCAATCTTCATCATTACACCTATCTGATTGATATGTGCGCTATGAATATGCTTACTGACCAATTAACTCAAATCGTCTACGATATCAACAGTGTATTAGTGAACTCTATCTACTTCTCAACCCAAAATAGAAACAATTACCACAAGATGATGGAGACGGAGCAGTTTGTGAAGACGAAGAAGTATATGAACTACTTCAAACAAAAGTTCTTGGCTGTTGATTGGTTTTCCACCTTCGTTGGACTTGGTTTCTCTCCGTTTAACCCAAAGGAGAAAGATATAAACTCCTTGACCCAAACAGGTAAGCAAGTCTCGTTATATTTTGTATGCTGTTGTTGTTTCCACTCTTTTTGAGATATACATATTGACGTACTCTTACTTATTTCATCATACTACTCCCTACCAAAGTGTTTTACTCTGTTGACATGATTCGAGGTCAGAGCTATCGTCAAGAATATGAGTTTGAGAAAGAAGCAATCAATGGAATGGCCAGGACTAGTGTAAGAGGATTTGAAAGTATGTTTCGACAGACCCAGAATCCGTCAGAGAAGTACAATGTCAGTATCAAAATTGGCTTTGGTTATACTTACTCCAAGTACAATACACTGATGCACTTCCTAAACGTTGCCGAATGTTATTGGGCAAACCCTGACGTAAATAACATCCAACTATTTGGAAAAGATATTCGTACCCTCATGTCGATATCATGCCAAAAGATTTTCTTCGACCCAAGTCACTGTGGTTACTACTATTATGGGCCGCTTGAACTCCGTGACACATTCCGCACCGAGCTTGATCTTGCGGTAGCATCAGGATCGGGATCGGCTGGTGCATCTGTTGCCAATTCAAAGTATCGTGATGATAATAACCTTACTATTGTGGATCGAATCTATGAGTTCTCCTATTTAAAGGGTATCTTGGAACGTCTTTTTCAAGGTGCTAATGGAATGCGTATCAAATCTGACAATACTGTCTTGAATTTACTGCTACTTTCATTGCAGCTAGACTTTGGCTTATTTGATCAATACGCGTCCCTGTTGAACATCCCATGGATGAAAGATTTACAGCATGAAGCAGATACACGAGAGCTGCAGGTGGAAGTTGCTAACCTGATCTATGACTTTGATAGAAAGCACAATGCAGATTCAATCACCCGATCGAAGGTTGAAGAGTTGATCTTTGAGGTATCATACAAATTCCTCGTCAATAAGAACTTTGACGTCCGCTCTCAAGTATTCAAAATGATTTCCATGTTGAATGGAGATCCTGATTATCAAGAGTATGTCTTGCTGGTTAAGATTTACATGTCCCTTTGTTCTATCAACAAGTCAGTAGAGGTGGACTACTACAAGATCAAGGTCAATGGATCCTTTCACATCATCATTCCGTTCAACTTTAGCAAGAAAACTAGTGAATATCTTGAGGAAATTACAGTGCATCACTCCTTCTCGGAAAGTAATGGTATTATGATGTATGATGATATCCAAGTCTTTGATCTTCGGCCTCACCGTAAGTACAATATGAAACATTATAGATGAAGTTTTGTCTCTTTCTTTGCCAATCTCTCACATATACTTATCCTGATGTACCATTTCTGTACACCTCAGAGCCTGAGATTAACCTTTTCAAGATAAGACTTGACCCAAGTGATAGTGCAGTTACATCAATGGTATCATATATTGAAATCAGTAACGTCTTCCAGGCTATTTCAACAACAAAGGAGCAAAGATACCTCGTCTTTATTGCCGACAATGTAATTCTAGTTGATGTTCTTCCGGATGGCAAGATGAGTATTCGAATCAATCAGGTTGAAGCAAAAGTAGCAACTATATTTTTCAATGAGGCCATGTCTTTTATCCCCTGCTTTCAGTTTGCTGATGGGGAAGATATTATCGTCTTTACTTCACGTAATATTCATTACTTGGTAGATAAAGGGGGTCAATTCTGTCCTGACTACTATGGGATGAAACATGAGTTAATTGAATGCATATTATCAGATGAATTGTACCTCGACCTCAATGATGATTGTCAGTTGAAACAGGCAAAGCTTTCTGAGTTGCTTACAGAAAGCAAGGTTACTATTTACTTCCCCGACTACATGTTGTTGGTATCAAGTCGTCAGCAATTGATCAACTTATTGGATTATGCCATCTACATTCGTAATATCGGATTCTTTATACTAGTGCTGAAATTTCTAAGACGAACATCAATCAAACTAGAGTATCAGGAAAAGAAAGATAAGATTGTGCAGATAACAGGGTGAGTTTATTATTATGTGATGTGACAGCTACTGCTGTGTGTTTGTTGGCTGTTGTGTTCCTCATATTTCACTTGATCCAACTTTTATGTGTTTGTCAACATTCTCTAGCCCTTGGAAAGAAGCTATTATATACGCAATAGACAAAACAAACAACAGTCATTACGATTCAATCTATGAAAAACAATTTGTAGACATCAATCAGCACAAGAATCTTCCACTACAAGACTTTATTGAAGTTCTATCGAACAACTTCTGTCGCTACCAACGCCAGGTGGATGGAGAGTATCAAATCATACCAAGAGAGAAACAAAAGAAGTTCCTCGAGCATATCATTACTGGTGAGGAGTGCTTTCATTTCAGTGAGGTTGGCAGTGGCAAAACGAAAGTCATCATGCCTCTGCTTTGCCAGATTTTCTTATCAAACAATAAGGATGCACATAAGCATTTAGCACGAGGTGGAAAGCACAAACATACCTTGGTCATACTTGTTCCAGAGCATTTGCTTCCCGATGCCAGGACACAAGTATTTAGACACTGCCTCAACTTGAATTTCGGGCAAGATTATCGTGTTTACGATGACATATTATCACTATTACACGACAGTGTACGTTTTAGTTCTGACAAGAAGGCTAAGAAACAAATATTTGTGACTAGCTTTAATCAATTCAAGAAGGCCCTGACGTATGAAAAGATTTGTAAGAAGATACGACCTCAACGTGAACATGTGTTGATCGTGGCTGATGAAGTCGATGACTTCCTCGATCGAGACAAGCTTGTATTTAACATCTGCTCTAACAAAGCTAATTCGTTTGATCGGGACACCTTGCAGTGCTTCCATGACATTAGCTCAGCTGCATACCATGGTAAAGAGCCCATCGTATGTAAGTCAGCATCGAATCCTGCCTATTGGAAAGAGCTCCATGCTAAGTTCCTAGCAATTCACTCGGAAATACAAGATGCTTCCAAGTCCCTAAACAAAAGTTTTGGTAAGTCAGCTGATAGATAAATGGTTCGTGATTTATGTCGTCCTGCCTTCCCTAATGCTTTTTATTTACAACATAGGAATCTTCAATGAGACAACTTTGAGGCATTGTACAACAAGCATTTCACATGACATTGAGGGATACAAAGGTCTTATTGCACGGCCATATGAGAGTGTCAACCGTGCGATGCCTGGCTCGTATTATTCTGATGTAGAAAGGACAATCTTCCTCACATTCGTCATCCTCTCAGAAGATATTGCCAAGTACGACGAGCTGTTCCAGAGCGAGCGTAAGTTTATCACATTTGAGTACTGGAAGGAATTCTTGGCCGAGCTTGATTTTGATGAGCTCGTATACGGCCACGATAAGCTTTCCGAGCTTGCAGAGAAGCACCCAAGCATGCTTAGTGGTCTCATTCAGTTTCTATATGGTATCATATTGAAGCGAATGGAAATACGTGACAGATCCAAGTCTGTGAATTCAGTGTAAGATCAATCTGTGCACATGATGTGCTTTTTTTTGTGTCTGCACATGTACTCCTCGTGTCATACTGTATAATCTCACGACAACATGCTTTACCGCATTCATCATACCATCATACACAGGGATGTCATTTTCAATTTCGATTGTATTGGATTCACGGGCACGCCATTCCTTGACAACTATCCCACATCTAACTACATTCGTCACGGTCGTGAGGATGACATACCCCCTTGTATTGACAGAAGTTTCTATGCATACTCTTCGGAGGATCTGTCAACAGAAACATTTGAAAAGCGTTTTGAAACCTTCCAAGGTATAAATAGCAATGTAATGGTCGAATATGTGTCCTCCGATTTCATGCAGAAGTCACTAAAGCAAGGCGAGATGGAAACATTGGAGGAAATATTTATTCAGGAAGAAAAGAAATCCAAGTCAACATCCAATACAGCGCCTTTCAATGTAATTGTTGATCTTTGTGGCATCTTCAAGCTAACAACTATATCTGATGTTCGTTCTTTGATACTGAAGCACTTTGGAAACGACTGCTTCCATTACATTTATCACATCGATCAAACAGATGGCAGTGATAGAATGTTGTGTATCAAGTCACAGAATGATGTCAACTTTGATGAAGAGTCGTACAAATATCTGTGTCGTAATTATGGAGAAAAGTTGAGGGAGAAAGTATTCTTCTTTATTGATAATCGGAATTACATCGGGAAGGATGTTCCATATCAGCTTGTTTATCAAAAACATTACAAGCTTCCACTCTTTGTAAAGAGTGTTGTCATTGCTCATGATGTTGAGGACTTTAGTAAGATATGGCAGGCAATGGGTAGATCACGAACAATGAATGAGACTACATTTTCTATCTATAAGAACAACATACCCGACGGCATGGTGGAAGCAGATGCGGGGCTTGGAGATATCAAGAAGCAGCCTCTGACAAAGCTGTTGTACACCCGCAATTGTGATCACAAGATGGCTGGAAATCTTTCATCCATCTTCCAGACACTGATTGCGCTATACAACTTGTCGAAGGGATCATTTTACTACTCAGGTAAGAGTTTTTTCTTATACATCTTTTGGACATCTTTGACCTAAGAACATGATTCTCATCTTCTCTTTAATGTCATTTGAATTCTCTATTACTTGTGTTTATGTAGATGAGATTGTAAACACTTTCATTGAAAAGATGGAGATGACTATTGAGGCTAAGGTGAAGCGCCTTGAAGGACAGATTGCGTCTGCTGTAGTAGGTGCAGCAATAGAATTGGGTCCATTGGGAAAGATCTTGCAACACATTTTTCTCGATAAGTTCCGTCGAAGTTGTGTGAAGTCTGTTGCTTCGTCAAACTTGTCAAATCAGATGGTTGATACACTAGCGAGGCAAATTGTTCTTCAAAAGTTTGAGCAGAGAGCTCCCTCTGGCGACATCTATGATGAGTATATTCGTTTCCTATCTGGAGAGCAACAGAGTCTAATGGAAATATCATACACTAAGCAACAGCAGAAGCAAAAACAAAAGCAGAAGGCCAAGTCGCAAGACAATGATACTATGGCTGAATTTGATAAACGACATCAGATACACATACATCTCAAAACAGACGATTATTTTGACAAAACTGTTGACGACAAGAAAGACAAGACAAAGTTTAGTCTTTCACTTCCCGTGTCTATCCCTATCTTTACTGCGCAATACTCCGTTGGAGGGAAGACGAATACAATCAATGTCTATCCCACTGTTCAGTTCTTATATTCCCATCATATCCATTCGAAATATATCACTGAAGATGTTAAGCGCTTACTTGGTGAAAAGTCGGATGAGATTTGTTCTAAATTCTTGTCTTCGGTAACCAAAGGTTTGAAGGAAGAAGCGGGGGCTATTGAAGAGCAAGTTGATTCAAGTGGATATCATGTTGAGGTCAAATCAAATTCAATCAGACAAAATGCACAATTTTCTCTTGTTGGTATTCAACCAGGTGTTTACATCATCGGAATGAAGGATCAGTTCAACATTCATGACAGGGAACAACACCCGATTGGAGAAAGTCTTCAGTATGCAACAGATGAGATTGGGTTTGTTCTCTTCGATAAGACAAATTCGAAAAGTGTCGATGAGTTTGGTTCTTACTTTATCGAGCAGTATATTTTGTTGGATTTACTTTCCAAGCAAGAAGTTGCTCAGAATGTTATCCAATATTATTCAAAGCACAAGAAAAAGCTTGAGAATTGCTTGGAGAGTTACGATGAGAAGCAAGGAAAGGGGTTTATCTGCTGGCGCTTTGTGATTAATCCAATTGAAAACAATAAAAGATGTCTAATCACATCGATAGATAGACAATAAATAAAAAAGCCTGTTATTAGACAAACACAAACAGTGCTGAGCATCTCAATGCATGCTAGAAAATGCTCGATATACACTCAATTCAAAACCCTACCAACACCTGGGCAGTCAATGTTTGGCCACACCAACCCCTGTTGTGATGGTTTGTGGTGATGATAGCACATGTACAATGTTGTAATGGCAATCAAGTACCCATGCAGCAGTCATTTACCACCTTAAGCACATTTCTAGAGATGAGGGCAGAGCACTTTTACAGCCACTTGCTGGCAGATTTTGTGTGAGAAACATCAAAACCTGACCAATGGCTGGGCAATGTTTGGCCGTCTAGCGCCCCCCTAGAGATGT
>Ga0214481_100094_pt1 | contig 39273 bp, 34 predicted proteins | sample M1_20Mar14CPVII9_4_FD_165057 | JGI IMG/M metagenome (GOLD analysis project Ga0214481, IMG submission 165057) | Marine eukaryotic communities from Monterey Bay, California, United States - M1_20Mar14CPVII9sort6BwellG10 | ecosystem: Environmental > Aquatic > Marine > Unclassified | place: USA...
GACATGATCAACCGTATGTATCAACCTACTATACATTTCAATTTGACGTCGTCCAATAACCTTGACACTACCCGGTTCACAGATACGCGACTTATCATTCCTATCAACATCTGTACACATTGTTAATTCACTCTCTTCTTTCAAATTCATAATTAAACTCTTGACACGTGCCGCGTCCTCTAATGCATCCATACCACGAGCTACCGTACCAGAAATTGGACATGTCTCAACACGCATCGCGCCTGGACGATAATCATTATTCTCAACTTTTTCACATCGAACGAACATTTCAGGTGATGCACCCACCAAATACTCATCTTCACCCAAGTTAAAGAAGAATCCATATGGACTTGGATTACGTGATCGTAATCGTCTAAATAATCGTGATGGTGTCATCTCTGCATCTAATGGTTTACGAAATGTCTGTGATAATACCGCCTCGAACAGATTACCCATTTTAAATTCATGTTTGGCTTTATCAACTGATTTTGTAAATTCACCCTCGGGTGTATCTCTAGTTTCAGTAAAGTCACCTGTATATGGTGTAAATGGTGTAGATATACCATCATGACTTAATCCCTTCGTTGTTTCGTCACCAAAAGTAAAATCTAAACTAACAGTCCATGCCGAATTACGTGATTGATCAACAACAACTAATTCATCCGCCAAATACAATACTACATCACGTTGATTAATATCACGGTCTTGTTTTAAGTCTATTGGTTCAAATTGAAATGTTAAATCGTACCCGAATGCACCGTATAATCCTAATTGTAAATCACCTGATTCGTCACTGTTATAGTTGAAGAGGTCGACTAATGCTCGTACTACTGAGAATAATGATGGCTATTTTGTGTATATATGTGATTATTTGTGTGTGTGTGTGGGGAGAGATAGATGATGAGAGTGTTAGTCAGAGTTGCAATATTAACAATAGACATATGATGTGCACAAAGACACACACAAAAACTAACAAAACAAACTCTTCTTACCTGTCGACTACGCTCCTCTTCACTAAAACTACCAACCTCACCAGCCTTACTAACCACAACACTAATACTCCCTTCACCATCACTATCATCCATATTAACATTTGATAATATACCATCATCTAATAACTTATTCATGGAAGATAAGATAGGTGATAATAATACTTGTCCGCGTTTGTTTAATGCTGATATTTTGCAGTGAGAGCCGGTACCGATTACGGAGAGTGGTGGATCTACGAACCCTAATGACCATCGTGCATATCTGTATTGTTATAAATGGGGTACAAATGTAGTGAGATTAAACTTGCAAACTAACCCAACAAACAAACAAAACACACAACAAACCAATACACAACAAAATACCAAACAAACTTCAACAACAAATAAATTAAGTACGTACCGTCCAGGGAATTCATACGAACTAGTTAACAAAGCACCCTTCCTATAATCTAATAAATCAATCAATCGTTCAATAGCACCATCACTACCCCAACTATATTCACTTTCTTCACCACTTTCACTTTCCTTTCCGCCATTAGAAAAGAATTCACTAACATATGATTCACAATCTTCTTCATCTACATCACAAGGATTAATATCACCATGTGTATATAGTAATGGACGTACAATAGCATCAATTTGTATACCACCTTGTGTAATAAATGAACCACCCTTGGGTTTGCGTGGTGGTGGAGCACCTAGTGATAATGGTTGTTTACTTGACATTATTTCAGATGCTGATTTGACTCCTGCGCCTCCTGATTTGGGAACGTGTATTGCGTTATAGTTTATTTGTTCTTGTTCATTGTTGGGTGTTGTTGACATATATCTATTTGATGATAGTGGCTTATTGTTATTGGTGGAGGTTGTAAATCTAGTAGATGGTGAGGTAAAGGCCATCACTGACGTCATGGACAATAAAGTTATTGCAATCATCTTGAGAGCTATTGATATGACGCCACCGCTGCTAAATCTATACTTTGTCATTTTTTTTTAATATTGTTTCTATATTTGATAAACTAATAATCCTTTGCCCTAATACCACAGCTTAATTGCATACTCTAGCAACACCTTACCAATTCAACTTTTCAACTTTTTTAATGAGTGGAGTACGGATTTAAATGGGCTATTCAGTACATTATAGATTATTTCTGGACAAGCAAGAGATACCCGGTACTGGACATTTGATGATTCATCAGGATTCATCTTTTATGCGTTGATTGAACAATTAAACTTGCCACCACCTTGCTATGTACTTGCTGCCATTGCGTTGGATCCTCATTACAAATTGGCTCATTAATTGCAACAACACCCTCTTCACAACATTCTACCTATCAATCAATATACCAACATGAAACTATCATCATCCATCTTCCTAGCGACTGTCATCCTTGCTAGTGCCAGTGCTGATGATCAACTAGCGGTAAGTAACAAATGATTACATCGTTCATCGTCGTATGTTATGTGAATAATGATATGCATATCGTGTGCGTTGAGTTCATATGACGAGTTCATATGATATGTTCATATTCATATTCATGATATGTTCATATGATATGTTCATAATATGATATGTTCACATCTGTGCTTCATATATGATAGTGATATGTTCTTCACGTATGTTCGTCGGTATGATGTTCAACGCATATTATATGTTCACATCGACATATGAATATTATGATATGTGTTCATCTTATATGTGTTCATCATACTCATGTGCTTATATCTTACATATCTTATGCTTCCTTATCAATGAACACATCTTGTCACAATCATATACAGAAGACGAAGCTCAACCGTCGTCGTTCATCAGCCAGACGTACCAAACAACAACACAGTCTATCTCGTATTTTGCAAGAAGATGTTTTCAGTATGGACTTCGACTCCATGTCCATGTCTCTTGCCATGGGCCGTGGTGGCGGTAGTAGCAAGTCTGGGAAGGTACCTCCACCTCCTGGAGCAATTCTTGTAACAAGTGGTGCTGATTCTGGCCCAGGCACTCTCCGTCAAGCTCTAGAAGATCTCGCATCTGGTTCAGGCGATATCATCTTTATTTCAAGTAGGGTAAAACGAATTACTATCGAGAGCACTCTTCAATACATCGGTACTAATCTACTTGCAATCCAAGCCGAAGATATGCCAAAGATCATTGGTGATGATGACTTCGATTTGCTTACAACCAATGCTACACTTGCGGTTGGGATCAGTAACGTTGAATTTGAAGGGTTAGGTCACTACTCGATTAATGATCAAGGGATTGGAAAGGGTATCTTCGTTGATGTACCTAACGATGCCACTGGAACTGCAGCTGTAATTCTTACTAATGTTAAAGTATCTGGTGTTGCCAGTTATGGTGTACTCGTTAATGACTGTACCGAAGTTAACTGCGGTAATGGAAACCAGGGAACAGGAGGTGGTTCTGATGCATCTGTCGAGCTAAATCTTTTCCGTGTAACTGTAGAGAATTCGGGTAAAGGGAGGTTTGACGGTGATGGTGTACGGGTAAATGAGCGTGGTATGGGTGATCTCAGAGCTACTATTATTGATTCAAAATTCAATTACAATGGAGCAGGTACGTCAATGTCTGTATGATTCGTTTCATTTAGCCCTATTACATAACTTATGTTAATTCCTCTCTTCTATATATACAGATGGAGTAGAACTCGATGAAGCAGGCCCAGGAGATGTTGATGTTACTACCAAGGACTCTGAGTTTATTGGAAATGGAGATTATTGCTATGTCCCCGAATGTGTTGATGATGTCGAGGGATATTTACGTCCAGAGTTTGATGCACTTGATGCATTCTTATGTCATACTTGGGCAGTGACTGTTACAGGCGCCCCCAAGACGTGGGCTATTCAATTCGTCGAAGATATGGAACGCAGTCCACGATGTTGGTATGGTGGAGCTGTGGGATTAGTTGGCTTTGATGGAACCATGAATACTGGACTTACATTGCGTACTGTACGAGTGAAGAATGGTATTGCCGAAGTACGAGCAGGCGCAACACTGCTATATGATTCAGACCCAGAAGCAGAAGAACAAGAGACTGAATTAAAAGCATCCGCCATGCTGGATGCCATCGATGCAACACGTGACAGTGTAGATGATCTAGACGACGATGATGATGTAAAGCTTGCGTCAGTTACCAAGGGAGCAGGTGATGGAAAGAGTATCATCCTTGTTGATCATGAAGACTCATTTGTTCACACTCTTGGTAATTACCTACGTCAAACTGGTGCCGAAGTTACAACATTACGAAGTGGACCATCGGCACTTCGAACAATCCAACAATTAGTTGATGACGGGAAGAAACCAGACATGGTCGTACTGTCTCCTGGACCTGGAAATCCAACCGACTTTGAATTATCAAAGACAATTTCACTTTTGGAGAAGAATAAAATCCCCGGCTTTGGTGTTTGCCTTGGCCTACAGGGTGTGGTAGAACACTTTGGTGGTGAACTTGGCGTGCTTGGTTATCCCATGCATGGCAAGCCATCACCTGTAACACTTACAGAACCAGGAAAGAGCAGTGATAGGTAAGAAAAGAGACGTTTACTTTGTTTATTGTATGTCCTCATCTCACATGCAACTTTCATCAACCACAGCATATTTAATGGCCTGCCAGAAACATTTGAGGTGGCAAGATATCACTCATTATATGGATTGAGCGATAAGCTCCCATCATGTCTGGATGTCACAGCTTTGACTGAGGACGGAATTGCCATGGGTATTAAGCACAAGACATTGGCATATGCAGCAGTTCAATTCCATCCCGAGTCAATACTGACAAGTCCAGCACATGGTATGACAATATTGAAGAATGCCTTGTCCTTTTTATCTTATGAAAGTGAGGCAAATTAAACATAGTAGTTGGATTAACATATTTAAATCCTAACAATGTATAATTACAGGCATAACTTTGTCACCAACTATCCCTTTGTTGTGCGAAAAAGGATACCAGTGACTAAATAGTGAGTGAAGGTGGTATGATGATTGATGATGATGATGATTGATGATGCACGCTTGATGCTTGAGTTATTACAATCTGTGTTGACGAGCTGTAAGATATTGCTTAGCTGTTTCATATCGTCTTGCTTTACAACACTCTCACGCTCTACAATTGCAATTGATTATCACCACTTAAATGATGCTTGAATGCTCGAGCTATTTCATGTCTTGCCCTCACTAGCTCTCCAAACATATATTACACAACAACTATGACGGACTGTCGGTACTATGCTATAACTGGCGCCAATAGTGGTCTCGGTGCAGAGGCAGTTCGGCAGCTGGCAGACTATTCATCGTCTCAGACAAATACTCAAACAACAATATACTTGCTTTGCAGAAATGTTGATAGTGCCAATGAAACAATTCAAAATCTATCCAAACAATATCCATCACCGAATAATATAAAATTCAACAGTATACAATTTGATTCATCAAATCGAACATCAGTCAAGTTTGCAATCGAGGAACTGTCGAACAATATACCCGATGAGTGTATAATTGACGGGCTTCTACTAAATGCTGGGGGCTTCACATCAGATAGGAAGGGATGTTTATGTGGAAGTGGAGCAACAGTTATAGCCGAGACAAACTTGATTGGTCATGCTGCTCTTGTAGATGGTCTTATAGAATCAAAACGAATCGGAAAGAGTAGTAGAGTTATCTTCTCCGGTTCGGAAGCGGCTTTAGGTGAACCGTTTGCATATAAATGGGATGATAATGATAATTTGGAAAGTTATGTCAACATATCAATGGAAAGAGATACAAGAAGTATTCACCAGCGGATGGATATGGGCATATAAAGGCATTGATTGCCTTCTATTGTTCTGCAATTGCAAGAAGATATAGTGATGTATACTTTGCAACAGCATCTCCTGGATCAACTCGGAATACAAATCTTATAGATCAAGGCTCGTTCTCAGGTCCTATACAGTTTATGATTAAAGGATTTATCCGCATGTCAGGTCAGCATGATGTTTGTGTCGGTGCCAAACGATATATAGATGCATTATTGCCTGATCAAGAGGACTGGAACTATGCTAGTGGATCTTTTGTACTATCAAAGAAGGGATACATTGGCGATGTTTGTGTTGCAACAGAACTGAAGAAAGGAAAAGTATTCTCTGATGAATCAAAGCAAGAGTATGTACATGAAGCTGTGCATCAGTTTCTTTGATCTAACTTATAGCCAGGCTTAAATAGCTTACAAATATACACATCACTTCACATTTACTTATGCTCATCCCATATATACATACACTTGATATTTACTCGTGCTCATTCATATCAGCTCGGATTATGCATTCTCATAATTATCCAAGCGAGAGATCAACACATCCTTTGGCCCATCAAAGTCCAAATCATACTTGAGCATCTTTCCAATTAGTATGTTGATAGTGCTGTCGGTCTCGCTTGATAGCCCATTAACAGCAATCATTAGCTCACGCAACAACTCGACGTTTGTGGCTAGTTGGTTAAACGAGTCCGTGTGAACTAAGTCTTCAAAATTACACACATACATCTTCATAGCATACTCTTTGAGCAAGAAGCAATTCTTGTCATGAGCAAATATAAGGATCTCTGTAACATTATCTTTGTCAATTGTAAGCGACGCGATCTTGGCAGCCTGTGCCTCAAGCTTAAGACCAGTGATGTTGTACTTATCAGTAATGTCAATTATTTCATGATAGTGATCAACTAGATACTTAAAGTCGGGTTGATCATCTCCATAGACATATCTGAGCATAAATTTGAATAGCTTGAGAGTTGTGCCTTCAATTACCACTGTACTTTTATCGCCATCCGTGAAGAAACTGTCTAGCTGCTTAGCATTGAGTTTTAAAATGAGTTTATGGGCTGGAAGGCTGATGCCTTCAACCATGAAGAACACATCAGCATCCTCTCCACTGTCAAATAGCTTCAGTACATTGCTTTGAAGAGTAGACGCAGGAAGATTGAAGCTTGAAATATCAATAATGTCATCCTCAACTTCCAGTTCAATGATAAGAGCATTATCCACAAGGAGAGATCTTGCAGTAGAACCATCAAGAAACTGAACTCCATTCAGGCTTTCTTCTTCGGTCTCATTTAACGGCTTTAGAGCACCATGTGCAGTAACAAACTTTCTTTTCTTAGCTATTGCCCCCGTTTCATCTCTTGCAATCAATGTCACACATGATTTAATCGAGTAGCCAAGAGACTTGGCTTCTTTGGACTTGATTGGATTCTGTTTGTATGGATGTAGTTTATACTTTAAATAAGAAGAAAGATAATCAGACAGTACAGTATTAGTTCAAGTAAAGGCAATCATAAACTACTTATCCTTACCTGATAATCGTCAACATTCGGATTGACTACATTGAATCTGTTTTCGAAGAAATCCACACGCATACTGAGGCCCCACATATTTCCTACTCGATCTTGTGCTTGGGCGTCCACAAAGCGTCTCAGCAACCCACCATTAGGCTTTATCATTACTTTCCATTCCCCCTCCTTTGATGTTATGTCAGAATACTCATCCGGAGTTAAGTCCCCACCTGACTCGGAGATGTCATGGAAATTGTTAAACTTGAATAGTAACGTCGATGGCATTATTATGGTGTGTATGAGTAGTGTATATAAATGAAGTGATACGGCTTAGTGTGAAACAAAATATGGTTTGCGGCTTTGTGCTACCAGAAAATCAGTTTCTTGTTCAATATGTTTCTTTTATTTCAATACTCTAATGATAATGGTATCCATGATTGATAGAATCGGATTACTTGCCAAACGGAGCAAAATTACCACTACTCAAACCCTCCTTTGAATACTCTTCTACTTTAGAAGCAATCTCTCTTGCCTCTTCTTTTGATTTGGCAACAACCGCTCCATTGGAAGTTAACTTCTTATACCATGGTTCATCTATCTTCTCACCGACACATATTAGATAACTTGTTTTTGCACTATCTGCCGCCGAGGTTGTAATTTGTAGATAACTTTCATCTTTATTATCATCAAGGACATGTACCGCATAAGTTTCTTTTGTTTCGGTATTACTATCATTTCCATATGTGGCACACCCTTCAAGATGCACAACAAATCCGCCATACTCGCCATTTATTGGGAATTGCAATGTTGTACCAGAATCTTGAGTAACATGGGCAACAGTGATTGGATGAGGAGTACATATTGAACCTCCCTTTCCAACAAAGTATCGAATACTACCAATTACATCTCCTTCACTATTTAATGCCTCTTCTACTGGTAGATTTGTATCATGCTGTACTGAAGGAGATTTCAACCGATCTTCTTCCTTCACACTAATCCAAAGTTGCATAAGTTTGATATGTTGCAAAGGATCTGCTGATTCATCATCTACAATTGTCATTTCATTATGAAATAATCCACTTCCAGCATCTACCCAATACGAAGCGGGACCCTCGATAATTGTTTTGCCATCATGAAAACTATCCCAACTTTCTACTTTTCCTTGCAGTAGTAGAGTAACAACCGAATGGCCGCGGTGCGGATGAGCACCGAATTTTGGTAGACCACCTTTGGAAATTACAGCTGCATCAAGTAACATGAAGGGATTACATTCCTCAAGAGAGTGTTCTGTACCGGCTCCATCGATATCTACAGTTCCGATTAATCGATTTATTGGTCCTGATTTTTTGGGGGATACAATTTGGGATATCTTTCTCCCACTGCCACTATAATGTCTTGTGTTTTTGCTCATCATTGACAGAGCTATTGGTATACGTTGCAAAGCTAATCTAGTTGAAATGATCATATATTGTCTTTATTATTGTTTAGTTTTTGAAGATATGAATCAAATATGTTATGTTTGTGTTATGATTTTATGAGCACAAAAATAGTATCATGTAAGAGATCATCAGTCGTGATGAGTGAGAGACAATTAAACACTGCTCAAGCAGAAATAAATTATTGCTTACCATCATAATATCCTAGTCTACTTTGCCGTGCATATGTAACTCCATGGAGGGAGCGAGGCGAAGGGTACCATATCTTTTATTTGGCGATAAAACCATTATGTAGCTCTTAGCGTGTGATGATGGTTGATAGTAGGGAAGTGTAGCGGTATTATCTGAGCTTATATTATATTGCAATTACCAACAATGAGTAAGGGAGACGCTGCGGTTAATACACCAGCCGATGGAGGCACTCCTACACTATCAACGATCTTTCTAGACGTCTCCGAAGTCGCTGACAAAATCGTATCTTTTCTACCTGCCAAAGATGTACTTGGTTTACACACTGTCGATAAGGCTTGTCATAATTTGATATCTAAACGTGAGGATGTATCATTTGAAGAGTTTCTACGCAGGGATTTTGCCGAAGGTAATGTTCTAGCATATGTTGCAAAAGAAAGGGAGCTCAATTACAAGCGTTTATATCTAGCTTTTTTACATAAGTGCACCTTATCAAAAGTTGAAGTTGATGGTACCTGTGGTCATAATGGGAATACTAAAAGGATATGTATTGATTGGCGATGCCCAGCACAACTTGAGACAAAGAAAGAAGGCGACGAAGATTATGAATTCCCAGACGAATGCGAGGGCCCTCTTCGACCAGTATCAGAAAATAATGAGGATGTTGCTTCATTGGTATTCATTGCACGTGTGGGAAATGATGGATTAAGTGTATTGATGGATTGGGAATATTATGGAACGGAAAGTACTGAAATGGGGAAGAAATTAGTCCTTGATTAGTAAGTTTTAGCATTGTTTGAAAAGTGCACATAAGATGTGTTCGATATTGCTAATGTTTTTAACACATCACACATTCTCTCTAGTCATAGGAACTATGCCATTAATGATAATGATTGTTGCTTCCTCCCATCGTGCACCGAGGAAGTAGAAGATATTCTAGATATGGCAACTACTGACGAGGATGACAATTGGTATAAGGAAGTTGAAAAGTCATTAAAAGAGTCTTGCCATTTGACACTACATGTAGTTAATGTCAAGGAATTCCAAGTTATGTCTTTGCTGGATAAAACTTCATTTGGAGAGTTTGGGGGTCCGGATTTTAGTGGGGATGCTGATATGTCCGTTTGTGGGTATGGATATGATTTGCCTAATCTTTACGGGGTGCCTCCAAAAAGGTCTCCATACTATAGGAACTTCAGTGACAGTGACTTCCCAAGCAGTGGGTATGATGAGGAGCCACCAAAGGGTATGGGGTTCAAGTTAGTGGAGGAATTGATTTCACGTTTCTCCACTATGCCAAGAAGGGAGATGCAAAAGATCCCGATGATTTTGATGATACTAACAGAACATTCTGTAGAAAAAATGTAGGGATCGAGCTCACATCAAGTTCAAACGATGGGTTATCGTTCCACTTTGAGATGTATAATCGATCTGCTATCCGCATCTGCAGTTTTCTTAGGGCTTTGGTAAAAGATAAGTGTGTAACAGTGGGCGGTGGTCAGTTGTTATTAGCTGATGATGTCACCGCTCCATTGACTCAGCCATCTTGGGTTGATACCGATAAGGTCCTTGACAGGATTACTTCCTTTGCCTCATTTGAAGACCAAGCTGGAATGCTTCGCCTCGTATGCCGTAAGTTTGAAGCATCTGCTTTGAGGCAATTGGAAGAGAAGATCGAGAAGACGAAAGTGATCGGGTATCAGAATAGTAGCTGTGAAGGTGGCCCAAGCTGGTTCAAGGTATCAGTCCGTAATGATTGGTCTGATGACTGTCTAGCAAGTGAAGAAGGAGTCATTGATGATGCTTTGTGGTTTGCTTCGTGTCGCTGTGGTTGGGAGAAATGCGAGAGTAAAGAGAGTTGCCCTTCAGTTAACAAGCCTGTGTTATATGATGATAATGGAACAATCAAAACTTTGGATATCGAGGAGACTCGGAAGAAACTGTCAGAGAAAGGCCGTATTTTGTTGGTTATGCCTGATGATATGGATTGGAAGGGTGATTACTATGAACCTTATTGTATCGAGTGTTCATTCAAGCGCGGAGAAATGTCTGTATTTGAAGTATGCAGTAAAGTGGATGAGATTATCAATGATAGGTTAGGCCGTGAGCTTCTTTTTGTGGGAGAAGAATGCATGTTGAACCCACATTTGAAGCGGGATTATGGTGTCTCTGCGATATCACATCAAGTCAGTTCGTTCGATCCATCTTCCTTTTGTTTACAAAAGCTAAGGGTGTGGGAGAAGAAGTTTCGACAAAGAAGGCTTGTAAACCATTCAGTGAGGTCGCTGTCGGCAAGGCGAAATCCCACATTTCTGTTGAGAAAGGAGCATATTCTCGTATGAAGAAAGTCTTCCGCTTTTATTCAGCTAATCACGAGCCTATTGAGATTTGTGTCGAGTCGAAGAGCAGTTATGAGATGTATTAGATGACCTTCCTTCATCTTTTCTCTTGATTGGTTAGATCAGCTGCAGCTTAGTGGTGATATGTAGTGGAAGCTGATAGAAGTTCTAATATGCCTAATTTATCTCTATTCTACCTAATTTTACAACTCTATTCTATATGTGGACGTGGCCAGACGATTCTATAAGCCATAAGACGGCTTTGTATCATCAACAGATAGTCAAAGCAAAGCAGACTGCAAACTAGCCTTCTCGCTATTATATTGATCAACAGAATCCATTGTACTCATCCATAACTTACTCTCTGTCTTGCTTGTACTATTCTTCTTGGGCACAGTAACTCGTCCAGTACGAGGACTAATCTCCCAGTGGTTCTTAATCCATTCATCTAAGACATTGGCTGCAACTAATGATGCATTGGTTTCTTCATGTCGTGTAGCACTCTTGGAACTGTACTTCATCCCCTCATGGTATGTCGGTGCTTGAGCAAAACTTGAGGATCGTCCCCATTCATCTATTGGCTGAGTAGTGCATGAAGATGCATTATCTGAATTACACCAGAGCGTAAAGGGTCTTTTCCTCGTGACTATACTATTCGATTGCTCTATAACCGAATCTAAAACTTGCAATACCTTACCACATTGTTCACCCATTCTTCCTTCATGTATCGGCCAGTTGACGACAAAGCCACACACTCTATGTTTTCTAACTGCCGCCTCTAGGTCATATATAAGTTCTTTGTTCACTTGACTCTTTATCCTTCTCTTTCTTGATGCACCGTCTCTATATCCCTCTTGTTGAGACAGTAATGATATTGGTTGCAATATCTCCGTTTGTGTATAATATACATTATGATCGGGATGTTCAGCTATGGCCACTCCAACACATGATTGTGTTATATCTAATGCCATTACTGAACCTACTGCCTTCCTCCAGTCTAATAAATTTGCAACCTTGGCTGAGTTTACCATTGTGCTTGATAATTTAGTTGGTGATATCATCTTGCTATTCTCAACTCTTTTGTAACTCTATTACTTTGCTGCTCGATACGTTGAGCAACTCTTTGCAATAGCAATACTTCTATAACTTATACCTATACTGCTCCACAACACGGGGCTCAACGCTCCAATTGTTCTTTTTTATTGCAATTTGTGATATAACTTCGTTTTCAGTTCTCTCTTTTATATATCAATTCTATTACTATCCTATTCAAGGACTTCTTATATAACTATCTTGCTCTCCTCCGCTTGTGCAGGTTTGTGAGTAGTCTACTACATACAGATTGTCACCATCTTGCTTGTTTCTGTTCGAGAATTTTTGTTGTGTGTTTGAGATCGACTCCGACCGGTCATTCCTCTTAGATCAGCCCCGTACTCTAACTTTTCCGTGCATTTATTATCACAAATCTAATCAATACGTACTCTTTCAGAGTTCTAAGTTGTGTTCTAAACTACCCTACATAATAGTTGCCGGAAGCGATAGATAGATTGGGTTGGTGGTGGTAGGATAAAGAGACTGTTTAGAATAGAAGGTATGTTTGGTTATGTTTGGCGGCGGGCGGCTGTGAGAGTTGAGTTGCATTGCAATAGAATAAAAAGAGTTTTTTTGTTGACATGATTGATGTTGAGGACATAATAAAATGTGGTGAAGCTGGTTATGATTTATTATTGGTATCATAGTTCATTACATTGTTTAATAGTATATACACTGCACTGCATTATTTGCGTATACTATTGAGGTAGAAGCTTGTCGTCGGTAGCAGCAGTGCGTGAGGATTATACGATGATTAGTTTCAGTAAGGTGCACCTTATTATGCAATGGTGATAGTGCATCAGTTTATACCGCTACTATTATATAATATTGCTCACATCACATGCTCATCTTTTGCTACATCTAAAACCAGAAGATAAAAGTATATAGTATAAAGCTGATCATGGTAAAGACAGTAAAGCGAGACCCAAACGCACCAAAGCGGAATCAAACTGCATATATTTTATATCAAAATGCAATGCGTGAAACATTTAAGAGTGAGAATCCTGATCTGGTGAGTTTTAAGATATATCGTTTGATATAAACTACTTGTTTTAGAATGTGTGCAAATACATAGTATATTATTTCTCATCAATCCTATCTGTATTGCATTCTAACAAAAAAAATATTCATGTACATCAAGTTTACAAATACTGTACAGAATTTTGGCAAACTTGCTAAATATACAAGTGTGAAATATGCCGAGATGGATGATGTTGAACGAGATGAATGGAATCAACGTGAAGAAGCTGATAAGGCTAGATACTTACATGAATTAAGTGAATACATTCCCCCTCCTGGATTTGATAAGAATGGTGATTCAATCAAACCACCCAAACCTAAGAAACCTAAAAAGACAAAGGGTGGGAAGATTAGAGATCCTAATGCTCCAAAGAAGAGTGTGTCTGCCTATATCATGTATCAAAATGCAATGAGAAGTTCTTTCCAAAGTGAAAATCCTGGAATGGTGAGTAAATGATATGTATAAGACATTAGTTATCATATACTAACACTGATTATATTCAAATATCTCTACTCATCCCATAAAGTCATTTGGCAAGTTGGCCAAGTATACATCATCCATGTACAAATCACTTTCAACGGAGGAAAGAAATAAGTGGGAGTCTGATGCTCGGAAGGATAAGGAACGTTATGATAGAGAAATGGAAAGTTATGAACCACCAGAGGGATACAACGCAAGTGGTTATCTCAATCCAAAGTCTACAATGGTAAAGGATCCAAAGGCTCCAAAGCGTGCAAGGGGGGCATATGTCTACTTCACAATGGATGAACGGCCAAAGTTAAAAGATGAAAATCCAGATTTAAAGTTTACTGATATTGGACATGCCTTGGGTGAGAGATGGAGAGCATTATCAGCCGAAGATAAGAAAAAGTATGAAGAGAAGGCGAATGATGATAAGAAACGTCATAGTGATGAACTGGCAGTATATAATGCCAGTAAGCCAAAGCCATCATCAAAGGCGAATAGTCTACCGAATGATGTACATCCAGGATATGATAATCCAACACATCAAAGCGATGCAGAGACGACAGTTCAATCTGCATTTGCACAATACTATGCTACTCAGCACGCAACTTCGCCATCGCCTTCGAGAACAGAGAAAGTAGAGTATCTTGTTTAAGAGTGGCAGAATGGAACGTCAGACTCTTATATAAGTTAGAGGGGTATTGTCTGATGATGACTGCAACCTCCCAACATAGTTATGATTCGCCAACAATCAATAATTTATAAAACATATACATGAATAGGAACGCTAAAATCTTAACTTATGTACTTACTACTTCTAAAGCTCCAAGTTTAAAGCAGCGGCAGCTAATCCAGGGTACTTCTTGTTCCTCTCGTTATTAATCCTATCTTTAGCAGCAATAAGCTCCTCTTTTACCTCATCACATGAAAGTTTCTCCTTTAGAATTTGGGATGATAATGCCATACTTTCAATTGCTAAACATGCCTGTTCTTGTATTGTACCTTCATCTTTATATTGTTGCATTATAGTAATGATTAATTTTGTATCAATTTTGTTCGAAGTAGTATCGTCCACTGATTTTGATGCGTAGACTATGCAGCCTAAGCATACTTCTACAATGGCCTCAGAGCTTTTCCAACTGTCCAACACGTTCCAGAGGATAGATAAACTTGTCGAAGGAGCAGCATCTCCGCCCTTTGTCAATCTATAAAAGGCATCTAATGCTGATTCTGTCGGAGTTTCCCATTCCTCGGCCTCCTCAGATTCGTCTAGATCGCCGCCATACTTTGCTGTTGTTTCTATTATTGATAGAAGACTGTTTAGATCACCAGCTTCCTCTGCAGCTTCAATTACGTTCTCTGCTTCTGTTGCAGATATATTATCTTCCTCGACCATATTGAAAATATCAGATAATTCTCACGTCGTTATCCACAATAATCTTCTTATCTTATGACCTGACGACAACCAATCGAAAGGGCGTTAATAATACCTAATTAATAATGAATCTATCTACGATATACTAACGTATACTACCAATTAATCCCCCGACTCAGCCTGACGCCAACCTACGCTAACAAAACTAACAGCACTCTCATAAATTTCGGTATCTTTCCGTCATTTATCGCCACCAATTGAAAGATCATTAACACTGGTAGGTATTCATTTAAATATGTATTGGCAGTATGAAGAGCTGCTGTATTATCGATATCCCCTCATACCAGTAGAGTTAAAGTGGATACACTCATACCTGTATGGATGTATTGAAAAATTGCGGTATCCTAATACAAGAAAGTGTAGATTTTGATTGTACAATAATAATAGTTGTTATTGAGAAATGCTCATACGATGGTTTAGAATTCACTGAAGAGTGTCTAATTTACTTTTTGAAAGCTCCCGTACCGTTTGTTGTGGGCTATCGCATGAATTGCAATAGATAAAGAAATTATACTACATCATAGAGATTTAGCCATTGTCCATTGCCATTGCGAGTTATCAGTTATCTGCTACCCAATGAGGCTCAATATTGCAGCAATCATCATCTTTTCGATAATTCTCGTCTTTTCGCAAAGTCAAACATTACAACTGGTTACAATAGAAGGCGATATATCATCGGGAGCTGCAGAGTCGGTAGAGTCAGTAGAAGATTGGATATCATCAAGTTTTAATGAGATCTTTGGTGTAGAAGAGGACAATACAAATACAACTATTTCACAACATACCAAACAAAATAATGATCAGCCACCTCCGATAGAGACATGGTTACTAGATCCGCCTGAAGAAACTGCAGATTCACATGCAATACCTCGAATAATAAACAAGATTTACTTTCAGAAAGAATCTGGCTATCCTCCATCCGAAAGTATGCCAGCAGGATTAATTGCAGCACATAAAAGCTGGGCTGACATGAACCCTGGATATGACATTCGATATTTTGATTTAGAACAAGCTAGACGATATCTACAACAACATTTCCATGCAGTCTTCTTAAGAGCATTTGACTGTCTACCTGCCTTTGCTAGTAAAAGCGACTTATTTAGAATGACATTACTGTATAGAGAAGGCGGATGGCATACAGACTGGAAGCAGGTTTGTCTTGAGAGACATATACTGCAAAATATTACAGAGGCTGCCGACTTCTATGCAGATTACGACCTGTGGGAATCAGGTGATTACTTTAAACACAAGTGTGTGCAAAACGCCTTTATCGGCTCCAAGCCTCGGCACCCAAACATTGCAAAAATGCTTGAAATGCAATTAATAAACATACAAACAAGTCGGTATAGTGGAGCAGCACTAGATCCGGTGGGAACATGTTGTTTTGGTAGAGCTATACATGTCAGTGAAGAAGAAAGGAACAGCCAACGGTTCTCTCAAGTTGCTGGAAAGTTTCTAAATGACCCAGAACACGGCGGTGCATTTCAGTTCTCTGGTAGAACAATTGTCAAGCATAAATGTGATGATTGTGGTCAAAATCAAGACTGGGGTAAACTCGGCAACAATTATCTAGATATGTATAAACGGAGACAATTCTATTGTGAGGATGCGGCATCGCTATTCCATACCTAACGCATTAAGGCTTCTAATATATTTAACTTAAAGTCTAAATATACCCCCAACATGATATTTAAAAGTATAGTCTACCATTGCTATCAATCTTCGTAACCTTTGTTTCTTCTGGTTTCCTATCTCTCAAATAATACAACTTTGCCCTTTTAACCCTCCGTCCCTTCTTCTTACCCCTATTAACAAATCCTTCCTCCAATACTTTTAAACTTTTTACCATTGGTGAATGTAACTTAATTTTTCGTTCCACATGTTCTCCGTACAATACATCCTTCAAGTATATAGACGTATCTAATCCTTTATTCTCACGCCCTAATACCACACCCCGAATAACATCTAGTGGATTATTATTTGGATTGTCTACACCACCATCATCTAATACCTCCAATTGAATAGCATCACCTACCTTGAATGGTACCTCCCATACCTCAGGCTTGGATTTTTTAGACTCCTCTACCTTTTCTACTTGCAATTGATGTAACAATTTAGATGCACGTTTACGTGGATTCTTAAATTTCGGTTTAGGCTTCTCATCGTGACCAAAATGATGTAAGAATGGCATATCTTTTGGTAATACACCTGTATCATATCGAACTTTAGAGGGGTATAACACAGTCCCATCTGGTGTTTCTACAGGCTCACGGTCATTAATATCTCCAACGGGTAATCCCTTATCTTTATAGGTTGGTAAAGATTCATCACTGTCTAGATTATTATTACCCCATTTTGATCGTGGATTAGATTGAGAGAGTATACGTTTCTTGGCATCTAATATTCGTTCCATTGATGCATTCTTTGATTTTGATTCAATTGGCGGGATAGAGGTTGCAAATGATATCGCGGATATTATTGACGGGGATGATAGTTGTGGTGTAGATGATTTAAAGAGACATGATACTGATGAAGGGCGTAGTAAGGCGTTACGATTACTGGTAATTACTACCCGTTGAAGTGATTGTAATAGTGATGATTGCAACATGATGTGTTTTTTTGTGGATAGTATGATACACTTAATTTTTAATGTTCCGTTATATCTTTGCAAATTCGAGACTACGAATCTTCCAATGATAAATAGACTACGCTTTGTCGGTATTAGTAGGTGCTTTAAGTCGTAATATGATAGCAGAGAGAAGCAAAGTATTAGCAGCCAACAAAGTTTAGCAATATCAATTTATGAGGTTAACAAAGAGATCTCCTTAAAGGACATTCTTGCAAATGACACAGAGCCACCATTATCTAAGATTTCGGCAGAGTATGTTGCTCAGAAGCACCCCAAGCTCAAGTTGTGATACTGATTAGGCATAATTATCAATATAAACTTATTCTGTGCCATTTAGAAGAGCTATATATTGCAATTGAATAAAGCCTACATACTCTCATAAAATAATTTTGCATGGGCAATTAAATCTTCTATTGCTTTGTGCCGATAGGCTTATTGGGGTATATATTGATTAGGCGTCTTACTACTCAGGAGGAAGATATTCAATTATTATTTGTTTAGGTATATAAGAATGAGCGTATACGATAAGACACAACGAGCTACAAAAGATATGCATCGACGAAAACTAGATGCGTCACATAATTCTTCAGCTACCCCTTATCGAGACGAATATATAAGAAATAGTAGATCATTTCCTATATACGAGGATAAGAAAAGTACACCATTTAATATATATGAAGATGAAGATGCCGATGATAAACTGAATAAGATGTATGCAGAAAAGGGTCGAGTTAGTTCAAGCGCCCAGCATGATAAGTTCAACAAACTAGAAGGATCAGGGTTAGGAGATGAGCTAGTTAAATGGATGAAGAAAGCTACAATTGGTAAAGAAGAAAGTAGCGGAAAGATGAGGAAACCATTGGGAGATAATGTTGCATCGCCCGGTAGGAAGAAATTGCAAAAGAAGGGGTTGGAGAAGAAAGAGCTTGAAAAGATTCACAAAAGGGTACAAAGTAATGATATGTGTTGATAACAACACCTATCATCGTTTGATTAACATTGAAGATACAATGGAAGATATAAAGAGGATTAATGTAACAGAGATTGATGTTAACAATCTGCTGAGGGCCGAGAGAAGTAGAGAAAGAGATGCTCATTTGTCGTCTGTGATAACACAGGATAAATGGGAAGTGTACATATAGAGTTAGAGTTTCTCCTTAATGTAACTTATAAATTGTAACAGAGGTTTAAATTGAGTAACTAGATTGAATTGACGACTTAGCAGGTATTTCTAAAATGTCTCCCTGATATACTTATCAGATTTCGTCATCGATAGATCTCATTTCAAAATAGTATGAGGTGTCTGGGCGCACTCTTGGGGCATCGTTGATTCTCTCAATCAATGCATCAAACTGAACAAATGTCGGAGGAAGGTGAGGGTCCATAATTTCATCATATAATCTTTCAAGCACAGGAGCAAGACTTAGAGCCCTAGTCCTAATGCAAGCTGACACCAATCTCCTTATTACACTTTGAAAGGTTTCTCTTTGCTTCGGAGCAATGTCGTCCTCGTCAAACTGACTAAAAAGACTCGTTGCATTACTAATTGCCTGTCCAAGATAGTCAAAGACAAGTGATGCCTTACTTGGATTTTCATAGCAGAACCTTTCCATATAGAACAATACCCCCATTGCATTTGCATATGTAAGATCATCGACATCATAAGGACTCGTAGAATAAAGGCGCTCCACTAAGAACTCTCCCATCGCCGAGACAATATTATCAGGTAAGCCTAGACCAAAAAGTCGATCCCTAACTCCATGACTGCCGCTTCCACTGAAAGTATTACCATTTATCCACTCCCTGATGCTCTCCAAATTCTCTGACAGGTCAGCACTTGAAGAGCAGGGAACGTTATTAGCCCACAGTGTATTAAATTCTTTACACAAACCGTTTTCTACCACAGTTTGCCTTCTTTCACTGGTAAATTTGGTAAAGAGAGCATAGATTAGTCTCTTTGCATCAGCTTTAGATAGATTTGGGAGTAAGGGTATCAATGCAAGCATAGCATGCTCTCTCGTGTGGTGATACTTGCTAGCAGTTTCATAAGTAGTAGCCATCCCTTGTATCTTTGTTTGGTGCTTTGCTAGTTCAGCCTGTGACATATCATTTGTATTATTTATTTCCTTTATTGTCTTTTCGCATGCATTCTGAAGTGTATAACACGACGTAAGAATACATACAGGGCTAGGCGAAATCAGCTGTTGTCGTAAGAATCTCTCAACTAAAAGACCCGTGTCAAACTCTTTCGATGGGTTTCTAGGGTTTCTATGTGAGCGGAGATATTCAAACGTATCAAACTTCTGGTACAAATCATCCATATCACTGATTGTTTGTTCATTCCATAAAGTCTCATCTGATGAGAGAGATGAAGTGGCAAGTTGGTTCCAACGGTCCATATCATTTTGCATTCGTTCCAATAGTCCATTGCAATACTCGACACTCATATCAGGCCCAGATGGGTGTCGTTTACTAGGGGCGACCTCAAGGAAAATATCAAGGAGTAGTTTTGCGTTTGTCTCTGGATCTTTCCCTTCGTAAACTGATTGGTATCTTTGATAAATCTTATCAATAAATGCTTTTGTTTGCTCTTTGTATATAGTCAATATAGAGTCAAATAAGCTGGGATCAACTTTGAGCAGAATCTTTTCGGCAAGTACCTCCCTGAAGTATTTATACCTTCCCTCGACGATAAAGCTTAGGGCTTTCTTAGGAATATTATTTTCATTAGTAATTTGTGGAAGATCATCTCCATCAGTGAAACGCGAGCGCCACTCATCATAGATTTCTATAAGAGTACGACGGATAGGATCAGCCAAACTACCCCACCACTTTCTCATCGCTGCCTCCCACAATTCATCTCTTTCTTCTTCCGTTGTATTCCACTCATAATCAAGTTCGTGTTGATTTATCCATAACTTGCGGATGAGAAAACTCAAATTGTCCACGGGGTTTATTGGCCAGTCTAGAGCAATACTAAGACCCCCGGCCCCTAGAGCAACGAGACCATTCACAATAGCCCCAATGGTAATGTCGCTGGTGGTGTCATTTGATGGGGATGAAAATGCATTTTCGCCTACAGATTTGAAAGAGATGGTAACAGCCGCAAGTAATGTTTGTCCCATACTTACAGCTAGCGTATCTTTTCCCAAACCAGATGGGCGTTCCCTTAGCAAGGGCTTTTCTTTTCGAGCATGCCCAAGCAGTCTTCTTTTTGTATCAGCTACATCATTTTGTCTCATCGCTTTATCAGGGTCATGAAAGACTTGGCGTAGTGTGGTAATGGTAGGTAATATGATATGCTGATAATCTTGGGTACACCGATCTCGCAATGTTCTGTTGTCCTCACCAGTAGATATGGCATGATCTGGACGAATATGGTCTGGTCCATAAAGTTTATGTTGCAATAAAGTACCTCCCATTCTCTCACTTAATATGTAAATGTCACGACATGATCTCCCAGATACGGAGCGCTTCTTCATTTGTGTGGCTAATATCATATGCATTGGAGAGTGATATTCTGATTCTTCTACATCCATCATATTAGGATCGTTGCTCTCTAGCCTCCGAGCTCTCCCATTTCGTTGAACCATTTCATGCCAAGCAATTTTACGATCACATATTTGAAGCCATATATCATCACTTCCAAGGATGATATTCCACTCCTTACAAACTAAATCTGCTCTATTGAATATATCTGATGTATACATCAATTCCTTTTCATTTAAAAATGGGAACACAAGCTTTAGAATTTCCTCGGAAGGGCCGCCAACATGAACTTGATCCTCCATACTTTTATAATATTATATTTATATTCTTTTCAGTGTTTATAGGAATGCTCTATAATTGCAATACGCCAATATACCCCTAACAATAACTACGATAATCAATGAATAACATCAATATACTAACTAAGAAAACAATCCACTTAATTTGATATTAATATTCATCAACTTTCTATAAAGTAAAATACTTTATATAGATTTTGCGAAGTATGTTGAAATTTGTATTCTTATGTAGTAGTGGATCCGTCGTCAACTATCCGATATCAGCAGCCAAAGTCTAACACTGTGATATTCGATGATAACTTCGTCTTATCTGCGGCTGGCTTTCAGCAACTTGACTGTAACTTGAGTGTGCGATGCAATCTGATGCAAACTTCTACTTACTTAACATCACAAATCACAACTCACGGTCGGTAAGTAACTCTCATAAAAATAAAAGGATACCACTTACTTTCAATCATCAATTAACCTCATTTTTCTTCATCTCAATTATCCACCTCAATTATCAGGTAGTAGGCTCTATTTGCAACTTCTATTACATTATATTAATCGCTAATTCACTAAGTCGAAAGCATGAGAAAAGTTTTGATTAATCTCGCTATGCTACATGTTTGTAGTGATGCATTTAGTATCAACCACCCAATAACAAAATTTTCTGCTTCCACTGTGAAGTCCACATCTCGATTATCAGCAATTCAACAAAACAATAATGATAATGATGATATATCTAGAATATTAGACAATTCCAATATATTTACAAGTCCGCTATCAACTCGCATACTAACCAGTACCGCGGTATCATTGGCCATCTTAACCTCGCCTCTACACAATACATTCATCAACATAAACTCAGTAGCAAATGCAGATGAATGGGGTATAGAAACAGAAGCACCAACACTCTTCACGGGCGAAACAACAATGATATGTAAAAAACGTGGCCCATTAGGTGCATGTCTTGAAACGACAGTCCGTACAGCCGACAATGATAATGACAAGGCATTAAAATACTTTAAAGATCCAGCACCAGACGTGAAACGTAAACAAGAACGTATGTTGACTCAACTTGATGAAGATTCGGAAGGTAATACATTAATTCAAAAGTTACGTAAACAATCTGTTGATAATAAAGATAAGAATGATCAGGCGGTTCAACTTAAAACACAGGTATGTACTTGATATGTGTTGCAAGAGTTTGAAGAAGTTTGTGAAGCCAAGTGATTAATTATCATACAAAACAATTAGATGACGATCTAAAGATGTTTTACACATCTGTGTTGAGTATTATGATAAGGGATTTATATGATGGCTCGATCTATGTGGTTTTATTTAAAGTGTTTTGCTTTTCTTAAAATCTAATATACTTTTACTCTGTATATCAACCACAAATAGCTAAATGATCAGGGAGCGTCATTTGGACCTTTTAGTCAACAAGTCGTTATATTAAACACGGACGGTAGTACATTCACGCTATTACAAAATCCACAGGCTATGAGGCTAAAGAAGGCTGGATATATCGAAGATCGAAAGTTTGTCATACAACCATCACAACAGGTCATTGATGATGCGTTAGAGGGAGAAAGTTTGGGTGATGCTCTAAAGGGTATTTTTGGGGGTGGAAAGGAAGAAGAGGAAGCTATTCCTGTGAGTAATGAGGTTGTTTTAGAGGAGAAGAGTGTTGATGTTGTTGCTGTTGAAGGTGAAGAGAGTGTGGTAGTAGAAGAATCAAGTAGTGCTGCCGCTGAGTAAAAGAGTGGATAAGGAGAGTGCTTCGGGGGTAACAGAAGCGAATAAAGCTTTAGTCCATTGAAAGATATCTAATTTACATCTCTATACCCACTATGTACAATCTAGCTACTCTATATTGTATTAAGTTACAATAAATGAGACTCAAATCCTTCTCGAGTCGTCGACATTGTAGAGTCAGTGCGGCCGTCGCCATCACTCTCATCAATAGTACCTTCTTCTCCCATCCATTCTCTAGGCCACTCTATAAGATGCTCTGTTTGCAACTTATTCGGAATGAGCAATATTCCAAGCATCCCGATAACAAGAGGTATGATCATCTGGCATAGAACAATCAGCCACGGCAAAGCATCAAAGTTGCAGCCCTGGCCTTGATCTATTGTAACCATTCCACTCCACTTGACTGCGCCAGACGCTATTAGAGAGGAGACCATTGTGCAAAAGTTGGATATGCCAACAGTATAAGCAAACACAGCACTCTCCATCCCCGGAGGTGCTGCTTTGGCATAAATTGCTGATGAAGCAACTCCCCAAAATATACCTAACAGACTTTCAAAACAGGCATTCCCAAGGAGGAAGAACACCTTGTCAGGTATGCCGATTCTATAAGAGGGGAAATAAGTGTAAGTTTGAGCTATGTATAGCACAGATGAATGAACAAGCAACAGAGAAGAAAGCCGGACTTACGCAAGGTTCCATCTATTGATGATTATCACATCGACAATTGATGCCGAGCAACCAATGAGAGTTGTGAATATAAGGACTGATCTAAAACGCCACCCGGAAAAGAAATTTTGATATAGTATGACACCCACAAAGTTCACAACGGAGCTTAGTATTCCACTGACTGTGATGTAGAAAGTGTAGTCGAAATTGGGTCCTCCGGGTACACACTCCTCGCTTGCAGTGTAGTAGTAGCCCAACGCTGATGCCATCGACAACCAATCAAGAGAGAACAAAGTAACGGCACAGAATATCTTGAAGAACGGTCGCGGAAAGATAATGTACGTGGCGACGATGAATCCAATGGTTAGTACTGCACTAACCACTAACCCGATAACTAAGTCTGTGTAGGTTGTTATCGCAGACACTATCGGTGCGCATAGACCGCACAAGGTGATGATAATGAAAGGCGACTATCAAGAAAAAGAGGGTATGATAAGTTAGCCGCGCAGATACTTGTAAAAGGATGTCAAACACAACACAGCAAACTCACTTTCTTTGCTTGGAAAGTACCATTATCAAAAAGACAGCATGATCTGAAGCAAAGGTTTTTCATCCCCGGTTCGTCAACAGTGCGTTTCTTCTCAGGTATCCACCCTGCAATCGTCGGATACAATGGCGTAACCGACAAGGCAAGTGCCATCCAAAATAAGACATGGAAGTAACCAGCATCGGATAATGGACCAACACAGCTCGTAGTTATCATAGCACCTAGTAATGCCCACATAAACTTGAAGCTTATGATACTAGAACCTGATTCAGGGTGTATTCTCATTAATTCCGAGTATTTACCCTCTGCTAATATATCCAATGTTGACGCTTCAAAACTAATAAAGGTAAATGATACCACGACTATATCTGCAAAGTATGTTACGGCATCTGATCCTTGTTTTTTTGCAACTTGGGCTGGATCATCGGATGTATGATAGACACCAAGAAGAATAGCACAGCCTAATAAACCGATTAATATTGAATAAACTGCTATATATTTTTTGTTGTAACCTCCGATTGGTACGAGATCACTAAACACTCCTATAAATGGCTTCATTGACCAAGGGCTCATTATAAGCGCCATATATAATTGTTGTCTAGATGCCCCAATCCCTAGTTCTTTGAATAATGGTAAACCCTGGTTAATATAATAGGCACATATTGAAAAGTTAGATTAAATGAAAAAAGTCACATCATATGCACCTTCTCATGCTCCCTATTGCAATTTATCTATACTCATACATACACATCAATATATACACACACAACAACAACTCACCAATGCCATAACTAAAGCAAAGACACCACCACTAATAAACAATTGATCTATAGCCAACCAACTTAAGAATTTCCATCCAAAATACCCATTTAATGTTGTGAAAAATGACTTTGTCTTTGTGTATGGGTGCCGCCAAGTTAGATCTGACGGTGGCGGTATGTCATTAGTATCATCTGCAGTAGTATATTTAGGAGTAGCATCTTCTATGAAAGTGTCTTGGCCTGCTTCTATCTCTCCATTATCATCAGTGATGTCATCGGTTATGAGAGGAGCGTGATCTACTGCAATAGCTTGTGTTTGTGTATCTATATCATGTAGGGCGCCTCTAAATGATGGTTGGTAGTTTATACCTGTTCCTCCTGTCATTTTTATATATTGTTGTTTGTTTATATTATGTTAATGTTGTTGTTTATATATGGCGCTTCATCTTATATCGATTGCTACCAACAACACTCGTTCTACATTATACATACACAATTTCTTTATGTCTTGGAACTTGTTTTACAAAACATAGTTTTCATGAGTGAAATAATATATGTTCACCGGTTCACAACCAATTGAAAGGCATGAAGGCCCAACAACATGCATGTGCTCTGTATATTGATAGGATATGTTGTAATCAATAATCCATAAATTCATATCATTATTATGGATAAGCTTGAATAGAGAGTTGGTATCCTATAAGGTAAAGTATGAGTATTTTTAATTTACACACTTGAAGATCAACACACCCGACGACCTCACTTACTGCCTACTAGCCCAGTACTCCCTCCACTCGGGATTGTTCTTATCTTCTTTTCCTTCTTCACCAGCATTATTCATTCTCTCAAATTGCTGGATTAGTCCTTGAGTTGTAGGAGCAGAGGTCAAACACTGTTCACAATCCTCCTCTTCAACTTCTTCCTTATTGTACTGAGTCTGTTGTGGTTTCTCCATCTCATTAAGGTTCTCATATACTCCAACCATCTCTGCCTTCTTCGGTAGATCACCAAGCATGTTCTTCTTCATCTGTTCTCTTGTGGCTATTTCATCCTCTTCGTCGGCATATCCGAGCCATTCCCGACGTTGTTGTGCAGCCGATAACTTTTGATCTTCGTCGACATACCGACTTGGTTCTTCGAGACTCTCTGCACGGATATTCCTCCATTTAGCATCACAATGTAACCGACGAACACTTAGTATTCTTTTGACAAATACATCAGTTTCAGAGTCGGGCTCAATGTATTTAGATAGTCCACTTAGAGCAACGGCACTTTGTCTATATCTTGCCATGGATGTTAATCTTTCCTTCAGGATCATATAACTTGTACTTTGTGGTAGAAGCATGAGGATAGACTTGAGAGTTCGGAAGAGCATTGCTCCGCTTCCTTCTTGATACGGGTCGTCTTCACACTCCAACATTCGTAGATGTAAGTGTCGGAACAAGGGACGTTCAATAAGGTCAATGAGTTGATCAATCTCAAGATAAAACATGAGTGATACATCCAGTGGATCAACCATTTGCAAGAATGTTGATGCAGTAAGGCAAGCACCGCCCCAGAGACAGAAACCAAGTGTAGCAACGATGTTGTGTGAGAAGGTGTACAGAAGAATGTGAAAGAGTCTTGCTCGGCGTTCATCTCCAACAGTATCTGTTTTGAAACCAATACTATCCTTCAACAATGTCCTGAGCTGCTCGGTCTCTGGTGCCGCAAAGAACACAATACCAAGCTGTTGGGCAAAGTTGCTCACGAATGCCAAATCTTTGGCAAATGTTGCTAGCTCTTCCTTGACTGTCTGTGTATCCACCTCGGGAGACTCCAATAACTTCTCTCTACGGTTCAACTTTGTAATGATAAAGTTATCCAACTCAATAGCAAAAGATACAAAGATAAACTCAGCCGGTTGTAACGTACACATCAACTCAATCACTTTGGATATATCCATTAACAGCTTTTGATGTTTACTATGCAAATCAATAAGAGATGCAAAGACACTTCGATCTCGTGATAACAGTCTACGCCGGGATGGATCTAATATCTCCAAGGCAAAGTTGGCATTATCATCATCCATGGGACTTTGTCTACTTGGGAGATCGACGTTAGCAGTTGAAGCATTCTCATCCAATACCGACTTGGATGTAATGAGCGAATACGCCTCCTCTCCTTCTGCTGGATTTGATATCTTTGCCAGTACCTCAAAGCTTTTGACAATGATGATACCCGGTGGTTGATCAACGAGTTGGTAGATGATACAATCAATAAACTCACCAGCATAGTCTGCCTTGAGTGAATTTGGCACCACATGTTCATATAGCACAACTACCCATTGCAAGGCACATAAGCGACTAAGGATCAAGGCATTGTCACGTTCCTCTACACCATCACTTGCACGGAACCATCCAGTGCTTTCGATACCACTTCCATCTGCCTTGACGTCCATCCTGTATGGTCTCCTCTCAATAGATGGAGGTTGTCGAGCAATTAGACCACCAGGAGAGTCAAGTTCTTCACGGAGTGCTACAATGAACCCTCCAAGATGAGGAATGAATGCTTGTCCATCTCGTCTCACGGCATCTTGTAAACAGGTATTAGCCTGTTCCGCAAGAGAATGTGTCGTCTGTTCAGGAAGGAAGGAATCCTTTGCTCGTGATTGATGAGTGTCACCAATACTTAGCAGAATACCCGGCAGTACATGTGGCAAGGCATTCCTAACAGAGATTGATGCCGCTGTTAATGATCTTTCACCCTTCATCAATTCGTTGGGACTTAAACCTTCATCGGGGTCATCTAATGCATTCATTGACGGAAAGGCTGATGACATGTGTGCCTGTACAATCCGTGACATCCAATACATTGCCACCTTCCGAACAAACGGATCAGGATGTTCCATTGTTAATACAAGAGATTGCAATATCTTATCAAAGTCCACTTTTTGCTGTGCATCTTCAAAAGCCTCCTCATTCGTATCCAACAACTTGGGTAATACACTTTGTAGAAACTCGAGTGCCAATTGACTCGTTGCATTCGGATCAGCGACCATTTGAAAGATACCCCCAAGAAACAGATGTAAGAATTCCAATATCGGTGCCCCGACCAACTTTTCACTAAACTCCTTAAGCCAAGTTAATGTCAATTGCTTCGTTGCCTTATTCCTCATGTATACAAATCGTGCAAATACCGGAACACATGCATCAGCAGAAAAACTTCCACTATTAATAGCCCCAACTATTACCTCCTTTAATTTCTTATCAAGTAATTCGGCACCACTCCGTACATCTAAATCAACATCGGCATATAAACTACTCAATATTTCAAATAATATAAAGAAGTGTTGTACTGCCAATGATGGTATAACTTTTGTTACATTGAATAAACTTTCAGTAGCGTAGTATCGAACACGTTGAGAATGGTCCTGACATGCATGTACCACACTTGCTAATATTAAATCACGACATTCAATTACATCACGACGTTTTTCATTAGCCTTCTTTAATCCAATAGCACAGGCTGCTAATGCCACCGCACCTCCTTTTCGTGCATCTTCATTCGTTGACCGGACATAATCATCACTTAATAATAAGAGTATTGCACGTACTTTATTATAATCATCTTGTAGTACCAATGATCGAACTACCTTTTCAATTTCCATTGCGGCTAAGCGTCGTCGTTCATATCGTTTATGTGCTAAACTTACTAATACTGCCGCGGATATGGATTGTTGAAATGTACGACGCATGGCTTCACGTTCTTCCTCGGAATTGTAATATTTTTGTAATGTCGAGGATGCCGTGGATGTATTGTTACTGCCTCCAGTGATGGGTGTATCTATAATTTTATTGCGATTGGGAGTTGTTGATGAAGATAACGATGGTGGTGGTCCAGAGATATTACTAAACTTGTTATTGGTATTATTATTAGATGAATCATCAAAGATATTAAATGATTCAATCTTTTGTCTCATACTAGACAAAACATCGGGAAGTGCATTGGCTGATGATTGAGAGTTGTTTCTGTTGTTGCTATTATTGCCAGATGAGCTGCTATAATTTGTGTGCAATGAAATCCTATCCTTGACCCGTACATTATTCGAAGAAGAGCCTTTGCTCGTTGAACTACTATTATTATTACTTTGCTGCTGTTGTTGTCGACGAGCAATCTTAACCTCATTTGCAGCAGCAGCCTCATCTGCAGCATCAATCTCATCATTCGCAGCCTCAGCCTGGTGTATAATCTCATCTAATACCGTATGTTCAGCCTTGGCAAAGAAATCGTCATCATCATCATTAGTTGTGTTTGTCACTTTTTCTTGACTTGTTGTTGCTTCTGTTGCTGTTGTCGTTGATGCAGCTGCTTCCTTGTTACTTGAATCTTCTCCTCCTTTATCTCCATCTACACTACTAACATTATCATTAAAAGTAAAGGAATTAGATCTAGATGATCGTCCTCCTTGCTGTACCTCAGTTAATGCCTTGTCAAATGCCGACTCCTCTCCTTTACTACTCTTTGTAGCACCACAACCACCATTCATACTCACAGCAGCAGCACCACTATTCTCAACAATAAATGATTCAATACCACTTTCACCTTCACCTTCATTGTCATTATTATTCTCGTTAGATATACTTAATTGAAATGTATCATATGATCCTATATTACTTTCGCTCCCTAAGTCTTCTGGCTGTTGCTGTTGTTGTGGCAAAGATGCTTGATTATTATCGTCATCATCATCATCTTCTTCTTCAGAACTTGACGATAGGTAAGACTTGTTCTTATTGGTATTATCTCGTGATGAGATCAAATTTGCAGTTGTAGCAACTGTATTATTATCCACTTTATTGTTGTTATCCTTATTATCCTCGTTACTATCAACATCCTGCTGCTCTTCTTTACCATCAACCTGCTGAGTAGTAGCAGCAGAACCCTGATGAGATTGTGCAACATTCATAAAAGCAGATAAACCAACCTCCTCATCACTAACACTATCATCATTATCATTTAATATATTTTCTAATATACGACGTCTTTCCTCTTCATCTACTGTTTCATTAGTTGTTGATGATGGTAGTATTAGATTTAGATTATCAGATGATGTTGAGTTCATGTTTGTTATGTCGTCTTCATCATTATTGTTTGTTGTTAGTTGTTGATTGTTAGACATAATGATCTATAAGATATATTGCAGTGTTTTTTTGTGTGTGTGTGTTGCTTTGTTGCACAGCAATAAAAAAGTGAGGTTATGACGAGGGAATAATCAAATGTCGCAACATGTCCCTCTCTATTTCCTCAAAATGGGTTATGAGTATACTATTTCTACTCAATAACCTCATTTCAGCGCTATTCTTCAAAAACTTAAAAATACTGTATACTTATGTAGGTATTTCCACTCAATACCCTCAAATAGATACCGTAAATGAACTATTGCCACGCTATACCCTCAGTAGGTAGAAAAATCCTATATATCGGCTGTCAGTTGGCGTTTTTAGTGTTTGAGAGAGGTGCATCGCAAAATTTACTAAGTTAAAAATAACATCTCCTCATAATTTTTCTAAGTGTTCTAAACAACTATAATATGATGACCACCCACTTATGAACACCACCAGCCATCATCACCAACAACTCAGAACATATATACTATATATATATATAAGAGATATGTGGTAGCACCTAACCATTCATCCAGCCATGTCGTCGCCGCTCGTCGTTGTCATCCTATGTTCACTACGCTCATACATCTGCCGCCGCTAATAATAAAATAGATACATCAACATTACGCCCATCAACTGAACATCACAGGTAGGTTTATAGTCGTGTCTCCTTTTGCCTATTGCCTGATCGTTGATAGATTAACCTAATCCTATACCTCCTATATCGTTATGCTTTGGACGAAAGTACACATCAGTTATTTGCAATAGATATGATGTGTTGTAATAGAGCGATATGATGAGTGTGGTGAAGAGTGAGCGAGGGAGATAGGGTTGTAGTGGCGGGTGCACTGGAGAGAGGACTGTTGGTAAGCACGAGGAGAATATGACTGATAAAGCTAGGGGCGAACATTGGGTAGAGAGTACAGGAGGAGAATACTGTAGATGTGATGTGATGTTGAGATATGTTGAATGGCCGAGGATATTATGAATACGAGACGATAGTTGTTTTGTCGGCATATGCGGATAGAAAAGATGTCGATTGATGACAGAGCATACAATCATATACTGTATTACATGTAGTTGATAATCTATTAATAATAAAGAAGCGAGTATAGCAACGATAAAAGGATACCAATTTAGTATAGAGTCGACTTTTCTTGTGCCGTGGCAATAGCGTGGGTTCTGCACTCCATCGAGGCTATAGCACGGTTTCGTCATCGCTAAATATAGAAAGTTAGGGATATATCATGTTATATCATAACATTTCATAAGGATACGCTGGAATGTGAGAGCGGTGCTTATCCTTAAGTTTCTCAAATTTAACTGTGCGTATCATAGTTTCTATCTTAAAAACTGGCGTTGTAATGTGTTGGCTTCTCTTTCTATTCTATAAAAGAACCACTTCTTCTACCATCAGTATCAGGCAATACCTTTTCTCTATTTATCTATAGCTTTTTTTAGCTGATATCTCTTGGAGAAGAATTCCAATCTAATTCCCAGCTACAACCTCGTTCTCCAAAGTTGTCACGTCCTTTTTAGTATCTACCTTAGCTGGTAGCTTACTCACCCCCGTCAGCGCCAAACTCAGACGGTTTATAAGCATAATTGGGATTTGTTTGTTGTGAAGAAGATGAATGATTGCGAGGTGATGTTACCGGTGATGCTATATAGCCTTTTTGACTCTTAATCTTTTGCATGGTCTTCTCAAGAGCAGCAACTTGTCTATCTGATGATTTCTGTTTTCTATAACTCTTATTAATCTTCTTATTCTCTGTAGACTTTGACCGTTGCTTGGTATTACTGCCACTACCATTGCTACCCTGTCTTCTGTAATTTTCTGATAAACTTAGTGCAGTTGCCATTGCAATCTGTTCTTCTATTCCCAATGTTGTAGGATCAACTTCTAATGTGGGTAAAGGTTGATGTTGACTCATTTCATTAACATGATGAGAAGAGGAGGTCGTCCTTGGTTTATGATCCCCGACACCCATGACACTACCCCCACCAATCTCTTTTGAAGTCTGCATACTCATTAACATTGCTTGTTGCATTTGTTTTTCATATGTTGAAGTCCTTGTTGGTACAGTTCGTGGACTTTTAGTAACACCTGCTAATGCCTTACTCTCTTCTAATATAGATTTCGGGATGCCGCTTCTTCCACCCTCATCTGATAAGACTAATGTCCCTTTCACGCGTACATTATTACTACTCTGTTTCTTCCCCAGTAATGACATTCTAGGTGATGATGGTTCACTTGAATTAGATGAACCTCTTTTAAATACCTTTGGTATTGCCGCTGCCAACTTACTACTACTGCTACTGCCACCCGTACCACTCTCACCCAATAACTTTTTAGACTCTTTTAATGTTCTCTTTAATTCCTTCTTCTCTTCTCGTTCCTGTCGTCGTTGTACTGCCGCTTCTGCATATGTCGAACGCATCTCTTCTAATTGTGCTTGTGCCATTTTCCGTGCCTCGGGTGTTGCATAGATTATATTGGAGGCACCAGAGGGTGGTTCATCCCATACTCTTTGACCTGATAATATAATTGTACGTCATATCATTAGTATATAGCATACCAATAAACTATACAGACATATCATATACTAATAAACTTACCTGTATTCTGTGATTGAAAGTATGGACGTAATGTTAACCGTTGTGATGCCGCTGCTATATCAGCTTCGATGGGTGATTGCAATTCCTCATCTTTACTATCACTACTATTACTTATTGATGATTTGAATTTACGCAATATACCACCACCACCACCATTCTTCTTATCATTACTACTCGATGAAGAGGCGGGTTTATCACCATAACCTGGCTTGATTGGTATTTCACATACAGCCAATGCTTCTGTCCAATTATCATTATCTGCCTCATACCGATCTGCGGCTACACGAGATGATCGACGGGCGTTGAAATCATCACCATCTGATGATGATGATGCCTTCGTATTACTATTGATGCCACTATTACTAATTGACTTCTTAAATGGTGCCATGGTATCTCACTGAGTAATACAAAGTTATGACACGATATAAACCAACAATTGCAATTCTATCAAACAGTGGTTGCGCGTATTGATTTCGTGTGGATGTGATATCACCTCTACTATTATAGTTGTGGCGCATTCAGTTGGATTCAGTTTTATTTTGTAATTTGTAGTTAAGAGGATACCAAAAAAGTGGAGTCGAATTTGAGTGAGATTTTGTAAACCGAAGATCAGCAGTTGACTCTATTACTGCCTGTAAATGAACAAGCCAAGTTAGATGAGGCTTGTTGTACTATACATTCGGGGAATGGAAGGGTAGGTAGCTTGTTTGAGATCTACCTGATATGTGCAATTAAACATATGGTTGAGCATAGCAGCAACCATCTAAATTGATGTGGGTTTACGGTATCCTTAATTCCTATCTAACTCACATTCACATGGGCTCACTTTGTCAAATCAATGTTGTGAGTTTATCATGTGATGTTATCAATCAATTACAGCTGGTACCACCCATGCTTCGCGCTATAAATTTTAAGACAGCACACCGATACAGATATATCCTCCATCTATTTCAATCCAATCACATGGAGGGCAGCTAGCAACATAGTCACAATACAAGACAGGTTCCTTGGGTGCTATCCCATAATTCGGAATAACTGTATTCCACCCAATGCCTGTAGCATTGTCAGATGAAGCAAGGGCCTCATTGAGTATGTCATCATAATTGCCCGCATATGCAATCGCATCCCTGAGCATAAAGGTAAGAGAGTCGCCTAACAGATGCATCTGGGGCATTTCAAAGTAATTAGATCTTGAGATACCGTTTCTCTGAGCATAGACCGTGGCAAATATCACAGAATTGACAACGTTCATCAAAGTCTTATCCTCGTTATCAAGTGCAAATGATATGGAAGTGCCAGTTCCACCATACATGGTTCCGTTATATAAATATTTATCGTGGATAAAATAAGGAAAGCTTTCACTCCGTTCGCCGAGGTCGGAAGTATTAAAGCCGACTCTATCTTCCCATGATGTACCGGCAACTATATCGTATTCTCGTGGGAAAGACGAATAATCCAGCTCGTCAATATATGTAATGTTCACGGCATCGGGTTGTCCTTGGAAGACAGCCACAGCCATCATCTCGCAGAACTTCACATTCACAAGTGTAGCGAGACTGGACCGTGTGAGGTTATGTATAGGATCCAAGTACACAGCACAGTTAAGCATACCCCGGTCGTTGATGACTTTGAGTCTACCATCCTTGAGAACGTCTTTGCAATCATCACACGCTAATAAGCCAAAGTTTGGTGCATCGATTGAAGGAAGGTAAGCCTCTGACCCAAAGCTTAAAACAACATTACCTAAATGCGCTTGAAAGGCCTCATTATTATTTCCCACACAAAGTGGTGCGTTGTAAAAGGATATTTCATCCGTCGTAGAGTTCGAGAAGCACGTAGATTCGTCTTTACCTAAACCGATCTGAGCCGCCCTATAAATAGACTGTCTCGCACCCTCAACTATATCAAACCACACGTCATCAGACTCTTGGTCGCCCCAGCGAACAACACTTGAGAGTAAGTTTCGGGAGATGTAATAGTCTGAGATTACATATTTTCCACTAGTTATATCATCCTGCAGACCTTCACTTGACCCATATATCCTGTAAGTATCGGATACAAGGACATTACAACCTCCTGTCTCGTTCTTGAGAGAACTTTCCATCTCAGGGAAAGTGCCAAAAGTAATGAAGGAGGCGGGAAAGAAAGATGTTATCAACCTTCGTATCTCGGGAGTATCCACGGCGCATATTGAAAGGTCCTTGCACTCATAATATCTTTTTTGTTCGTTGGCACACTTAATATATGTCTCGAGGCCTAGATATACTACAGCATCAGTGTAGTAGGGATATCCAAAGGCTAATTGCTCACCAGTAGTCGGCTTGGGAAGCAGAATGATTAAGGTTGAGATTAAGAGAGTATAAGAAGTATGGATTAGATAATATATATACATAATAGAAGAGCATAAATGCATAGATCATAACACTCACCTCTCTAATCGACTTCTCCAAAGTGAACGTGTCACCAGCATATAGCACATCAACCTCATGATTCAGCAGCCTTTCATATCGGTCATCTGCCCCCACAGTCACGAGATTCATCTTGGTTGGATCTTTAAATATAGTTGCTGCCAAAGCCCTACATTGATCGATGTTGTACTCGCCTAGATTTACTCCGCCCTCTCTATTAACATCCTCAATACCGCAGTTTACTACGCCACGGTCACGAACAATAGCCAATACCGGACGTGGATCAAAGGTTGGTGAAGGGGAGGGTCTATCGGTCAGCTCTACAAGTTCAGAAGTCTCCTCATTCTTGTCTCCTCTGGAAAGGAAGATACCTAACAATATTGCAAGGCATGCCAACAACCCACCCACTATAACGATTGTCAACCGTCCCTCTTTTCGTTGAATGTATGGTTTAACCTTCTCAGCTTGTGCCACTTCCATTGTACCTTCCTCTTCTTCTCCTTCTTCTACTAGGTATGCAGAGGGAACATGACATACTTCTTCATCTGCTGCCTCAATTTCTGGCTCCTGTATCCCAATATCACTGCCTTGCTTCTCCTCCTCTTCTTCTATTGCACCTCTTGTCGGGGAGTTATTACTTGTAGTAGCATTAGAGTTACCAGCACTACCTGGCCCCTCGACACGAAAGGCACCAGGAAGGGTACGGAAAGATTCAGCTGTGGCAAATAATGTGTGTAGAGACTCATTATTCTGATTTGCTGCAATTTGTTCATCAGTTAATTGTGTGGAATTGGTATTTGTATTGTCGATTGTTGTATTGCTGTTTTCTATTGTGTTGGCTGAGGCATCAGTTCCATCTCTATCACTACTTGTGGCCTCCTTTGCATTTGGCTGAGGGTAGTTGGTGTTCTTCATTTTTGCTATTCTTTATTCTATTCTACTTGAGTTGGCTGGAGTTATAATGATAAGTATAAACATTTGTGTGAGAGAATGACCATGAAAGAAAAGCATACATAAGATTATAATCGGTTATCCCCCACTTCCACTGCATCCTAATGCCAGAGCAACGATCCAATCATACAATCTACTCCGCATACTTGCATACGCAGCTGAAAAGAAGAACCAACAAAAGATACACAGATTATTGCAGCATATATCTAATATCTAAACCCACTAAACACAATATATCATATTCCGTCAATTGTTGCTAGATGTATCATATCAAGCAGCCCCGGATAGACATACACATACCTAATACTATGGGAGAAGAAACAAACATTAGAACATATCATATGTACATTTTACATATGAGAGAATGATTTTACATTGCATTGAAAGATAACGCACATAAGAACTACTGATCAGTAAATCCTCTTCCACCTTGCTATACAGTACCAATGTTCTATACATCTTCCCGTAAGTGCAAGACAATAATAGATATTGATTCGATCGACATCGACATAAAATTTTGGAATAACCTACTACATCGCCATCTGTCATGTTAATCATTCGTAAATCATTAAAAAAAGAAAGCAATTGCAATAAGTAACGGGATGATTGACTCACCTATTGGTAATTTATCATAAATGTGGCTAAGTAAACGCATCAATCAATGGCTGTGAATCTTCCCCTACCTACTTGACTTTGATTTTGTGAATTTTGTGAATTATGACCTGTTTTGAGAATGAGCTAGATGACAATAGCCCACTGCATCTGTTGCATCACAGCAGCACAGCCTCATCCACTCTACAAAGAGAGAGTTGAGAGCATGACAAGCAAACAAAGCTACAATTAATAATACATATTGGCTGTAGAAAGTACAAAACATAAACAAGTTCTATCTGTTAAAATCATCATGAAACCATCATACTCGCCTCAAGGGCACGCCTTATCAATTCATTCTCCTCACTCTCTGCTCTTTCCTTCTCTTCTAATGAAAGCCGTAGAGCCTCCTCTAATATTTCTTCTTCTTCTTCGGGATCATCGTTGCTACTATTGCTCTCTGTCAAAGATACCCGTGTTGCTTCTGCTATCAAATCATTCTCATTAACTTTCTCACTCAAGCTCTTCCGCACGGCTTCTTCGAGTAAATCTTTCTCATCGACAACGTCAGTATTGGCCATGCTTGTTGATATTGCTTGACGGAGCAACTCCTTTTCTTCCTCGGTATCTTCAGGAATCTTGCTAGCCTCTATTTCACTCCTCGCCATCGCTTCTTGTATTAATTCACTCTCCGACTCCTTCCGCCGTTCTTCCTCCTCTTGGGCATGATGAGATTCATCAATCGCACGTTGAACTTCAGCCTCATACTGTCGCATTTCAACAAGCCTTCGCTGCTCTTCGTCAAGTATAGAACGGCGTCGTGCCATTAAGATGACTTCCTGTTCTTCGGTATCTTGCTCAGCGGAAATGGAGGGTCTCTGTAGTTGTTGAGATTGTTGCGCGGCCGCTTCCAATGCTCTTCTAAATTGTATGTCATCGGCCACCTGCTGCCGAGTGTGAGCAATATGAGCAGCTTGGGATTCAGTAATAGCTCGACGTATTATATCCTGCTCAGGGTCGATCGGAACTGGAACGAATCGTCCATTGCTGTTCGGATGATGATTATGTTGATGATTAAGCATTCTGTCAACCGGTGGTGTAGTTGACTCCATTCTACATCGAGAAGAAATGTTTTCAGTGGCACCCTCAGCTGGATTGTTGAAATGGCTTGCTGTATTCGATTGTGGTGGAAGAAATCCATATTGATTGCTCATCATAGAAGACTGATGATGTTGAGCAGCTAGCATTCTTGATTGCAGGGCAGCATCCTCGGGAGATGCTCTGAGAGGGTACTCTGGGGACATAGGCATGACCCTCTGGGTACTGTGTCCAGCGATTGGATGATGAGCTTGTGATAGTTGAGGGGGTGTTTGATCAAAGTGCGCAGATGCACCTTGAAGAATTTCAGGGTTTATTACCCCCCGCTGATGACTTGTTAGGTCATATGGCAACAATGAGGCAGCACTTCCCTCGCAGATACCCCCAGGTGAAGACCATCTCCGGCGTCTTTTTCCAATACTACGACTCGATACCAGTTCTGATAAAGAGGTAACACCAGATATTGATACCCCTGCAGGTGGGACATTATGGTCTATTGCAGGAAGCTTACGGTGGTGGTTAAAAATTGAATTCGAACTCAAACTGGTACCCAAACTCGAATGTCTCTTCATTTGAGTTTGCAACATATCATCATCATGATGTGAATGGTTGTTCAATTCAGAAGGAGTGGATTTCACTGCCTCGAGTTTTGTACTTTCATAAGAGTGTGGAGGCATAGTAGTGGCAACAGCATTCGTTTCATCTCTAGTACTTGAAAACAGCATGGCCTCTTGCATGGGTTGCGGTAACGCCACTGGTGAATCAGTTGTCATGGTTGGCGGTTGTGAAGCTGGTGGATCAGGGTAAAAAGGTGGGGTAGTAGCCTGTTGCATACCTCCACTTGTTCCACTCGAGTTGTTGGGCGGTAAAGAAGGTAGAACAGCTTGACCTTGTCGATTAATAGCACCTGACACTCCCCTTGGATTAGGAGGACGCAATGGTACCATATTATTACTGTGACTGGCCTCCATTTGACATGCAGCAGCAGCAGCAGCAGCAGTACGATGATTAGTAGTATAATCATGATGTTCCAAATCATCCCTCAACTA